>Ga0070741_10002064_pt1 | contig 56121 bp, 54 predicted proteins | sample Coa_R1_4_FD_66440 | JGI IMG/M metagenome (GOLD analysis project Ga0070741, IMG submission 66440) | Surface soil microbial communities from Centralia Pennsylvania, which are recovering from an underground coalmine fire - Coalmine... | ecosystem: Environmental > Terrestrial > Soil > Unclassified ... | reverse complement strand
GCCACGACGTACCCCTTCCCTTCGTCTTCCTGGACTCGGGGATGAGGATGCGCGTGGCTCCTCTTCTTTGCAGGAAGGGGTTCGGAGTGTCTACCTTCAACGTGGGCTCTACGCTCTAGACAGATGAGGCTTCGCCTCGGCGCACCACACTTCTTGTGACGAAAGCTCTTGACAGTCCGCTCGCCAACCGAGCATCTTTCGCGCGGTGGGTGAGAAGGAGATCGTCGGTGGCGACGATCTGCGCACACGGGAGAAGCCGGCCGGCCTCGTTCCGGGCACGCAGGGCAGACCGACGGGTGGCGGCGTGCCCCCGACCGTCGACAAAGGCGGCGGAGGCGGGACGCCCCCGCCCGGCCAGACCGACGGCGGCGGCAGCGGCACGCCGCAGACGCAGGAGAAGAAGGATCCCTGCAAGGAGCTGACGGAGAAGGCCCAGGCGCTCCTGCAGCAGCTCGCCAGCGCCCACGACGCCAACCGTGCGGCGATGCAGCGCGCGCTGAACGCGTTCTTCGGGCCGCGCAAGAGCAACATCAATCAGGGCTACGCGCACTCGCTGACCTCGTCCGAGATCACCAAGGCGGTGGTCGACGCGAACAACGCGACCGGCAAGATGCTCATCGACGTTGCGCTCTTCGCGGCCGGCGGCTGGGGCGGAATCGCCGGTGAGGGCTCGATCGCCGAAGGTGCGTTCGGTCAGGGTCTGGCCGGCGCGAAGAGCGTCGGCGACGCCTGGGGCAAGATCGGCATCAAGGTCGCGGGCAAGGTCGCGGACGCCTACATCGGCGACAAGGCCGGCACGATGGGCTCGGCGGCGTACAAGTTCTACGACAAGGCCACCGGGTCGCACGCCGATGACGCGACACAGCCGTTCCAGGGCCCCGCCGGCGCGATCGAATCGATCGTGCGCGGCGCGATCCTCGACGCGCTCGGCAACTGGATGAAGGACGGGGCGACCAGCGGCGACATCAGTCGCGCGCAGGCCGCGTACGCCGACTTCTGCGCGGCGGCCGCGGCGTGCAACACGACCGAGGGCGCGGCGCGGCAGATCAAGGCGCAGATCGACGACATCAACGCGCAGCTGCGCGAGGCGGGCTGTCCCGAGGTCACGATCCCGGACTACGTCTTCTACACGTTCGACATCACGCAATTCGGCACGGGCCTGTTCCAGGGCCAGAAGGGTCCGACGATGCACGCGAAGAACGTCGTATCGGGCGGCGATCGCACCACCGATCTGTTCGCGCAAGTCGCTGACGTTCAGCGGAACCGGGATTCCCTTCCGTTCTGATGGGTGAGAAGCAGATCGCAGGCGGCGACGACAAGCCCAAGGACGACCCGCGCGCGGGTGGTCCGGGCAAGCCCGGTGAGGGACCCGGTCAGGGCGGCGACGGTGGTGATGGCGGCAAGGACGGACCGGGAGGTCCGGGTGGTCCGGGCAAGGGACCGGGGCCGCTCATTGACCCGATGCCGGAAGGACCGAAGCCGCAGCAGATCATCACCGGCAAGAAGAAGGAACCGGACAAGAAACAGCCGATCCAGTTCCCGCGTCCCGGCGGTGGTGGAGGAAGAAAGCTCGATGGGTGAGAAAGAGATCAAACCGGCGGATCCCAAACCGGTGGATCAGGGCGGCGACAAGCCGTACGGAGGGACACAGGAGAAGCCCGGAACGGGCACACCGAACCCGAAGCCGGAACAGCCGTCGAACCAGGGTGGCGGCGACAAAGGCAGCGGTAAGAGCGGTGGCGGTGGCGGCAGCTACACCGGCAGCGTCCAGTTCGAGGACGGCTACCGGATGGGCGTCGACGAGAATGGCCACACGTTCCTCGAGCATCCCGATGGAAGCCGCGCCACGTGGGACTTCGACAAGCAAAGCTGGAAGGGCGCCTCGGGGCAGACGATGGGCAGCGACTGGTCGCAGGGGCATCGACCGACGGACTTCGGCCCCCAGCACTGATCGTTGCGCGGCAGTGACGCGAGCCGCGCCTTCGCGCAGATCATCGCTCCCGATCCGAGCGGTGATCCCGAGCCGGGCCGCCTAGTCGGGCTCGAGCACGAGTTCATCGTGCTCGATCCCAACGCCGTCGTCGACTTCCGCACCATGGTCGGCGACATCCCCCTCGGCGGGCGGCGCCTGGATCCCGCGGACAAGAACGCGACGCGCTGCGCCTGGGGCGGCATCGTGACCGCCGATGGCGCTGAGGCGGAGATCGCGACGCCGCCGATCCGCCGCGCGCCCGGCTTCGTGTCGCGTCTGGAGCGCACGGCGATCGGCGCGCGCGAAGCGCTGCACCGCGCGCTGCCGAAGGGCTTCGATCTCAGCGGTTACTCCACGCACCTGAGCTTCTCGATGCCCGCTCAGCTCAACGAGGCCGCGGCGCGTCTTTTCCTGTCGACGTTCGCGCCGGGCATGATGCTCCTCGGGGATCGCGCGGACTCGCCGGGTCTGCTCGTGCGTCCACGGCCGGGCCGTCTCGAGCTCGCGTTCGAGTACCTCGATGGGCCGCAGCTGCGCGGTGCGACCGCTTTTGCGACAGGCGCGGCGATGGTGGCGGGAGACGCGGTGACGCGGCGGGATCCCACACGCCTGCCGCCGCTGGTGCGGGCCTTCGGGGTGACGACCGCGGACCGCTACGGCTGGGGCCTCACGCGCGACGCGTTCGGCGACGACATCGTCGTCAGCGGTCGCGGCGCGGTCCTCGAGCGACGCCGCGGCGGGACGATCACCGCGCAGGAGCAGCTCGAGGCCTCGTGGGAGTCCGCGCGGTCGATGCTCGCGGGGAACGTCGACCCACGCGACCTGCGCGAGGCCGACGCGCTGGTCGCGGGACGGCTAGCGCTGCCCTCGGAGCGCGTCTGGTCCGTGACGACGTCGTCCGCGACGGACGCGACGGCAGCGTGGCCGCAGCGCAACCCGTTCGGCGACGTCATTCGCACGCGCGAGCGACCCGGGTACACGGTGACGGCCGAGGTCGCGACGTGGGACACGACCGTGTTCGCGCTGTCGGGACCGTGGCGCCGCGCTTACGCGAGCGTTCCGCGCGAGTCGCTGGCGACCTTCCTGCGCAAGCTCGACAGCGGGCGCCTGGACGCCGTGCTGATCGCATTTCTCGACTCGGTCCCGGAGGGGACACGGCTCGCATCGTTCACCGATGCCGTTCGGCCCGGGCTCTTCGACGCGCTCGGCCCGGTGACGTCGCTCGTCGCATCCGAGGTCATGCCCATGGTCGTCGACGGCGGATGGATCGACACCGACCGCCCGGGGAAGCTCGACGAGCACTGGATGTTCCCGGTGCCGTATCACTGGATGGCCGTCGCGATCCTGGTGTTCCTCGTCGCGCTCTACGCGCTAACGCGCAACGACTACACGAACTACACGCCGCCGCCGCTGCCGACCACGACGAGCGGCACGACGGCGGCGGCGCCACGCGTCGTCCACTTCACCGCGACGTTCGCGGGGACGACGACGACCTACCAGGTCGACATCACCGATCCCGCGGGGGGTGGCCTCACGTACAGCTGGTCGCGCACCAACCAGTGCGGCTCGTTCGTGGCGAGCGGTCCCGTTGCCTCCTGGAACCACCCGGACATCCCGGGCGGCTGCCCGGCCGAGGCGATCCACCTCGGCAACATCACCGTGACCGCGGTCGACAAGCTTGGACGCACGGCCTCGTACACCTACACGGGCGGTTCGGCACCGGCCGACATCCGGCCGTAGTGGGGGAGCGCGCCCTCGCCGAGCTCGACCGCCGACTTCGTGCCGCCCGCGTCAAGAGACGCGCCCGCTCCGATGCCGTCTACCTCAGGAGCGACCTCGTCTTCTACGGCGTCACGCTGCCGCGGCTGCACGGGATCGCGCGCGAGTACGTGCACGAGCATCCGGACCTCGATCGGCGGGACCTGCGCGCCATCGCCTTGGGCGCGTTCAAGACGCGCAAGCACGACCTGCGCTCGGTGGCGATCGCCATCCTCGATACCCGGCATCGCGGCGCTGGCTGCCGAAGTGGGGGCAGCAGCAGAACGTCTGGGTGCGCTGCACCGCGATCCTGGCCCAGCACGATCTGCTGAAGCGCGGCGAAGGCGACTGGCCGCTCTTCACCCGTCTCGTCGACGCGATGCTCGACGACAAGGAGTTCTTCGTCCGCAAGGCGATCGGGTGGGTCCTGCGCGAGACGAGCAAGAAGCGTCCGAAGCTCGTGTCCGACTGCCTGTTGCCGCGCCGCGAGCGCGTGAGCGGGCTGACGCTCCGCGAGGGAGCGAAGTACCTGTCGGATGCGCAACGCCGGCGTCTCGGACTCGCGCCGTGGCGCGACCACGACGGAGCCGCCTACCCGCGCCAGACGCGCCTTTCACCGACACGCCGCGATGAGCGGTCGGCTCCGAGCCTCACAGGGGAGGCGTCCGGTCGCTCGGTGAAGCGACCTTGACTCCTCGGATGCACCTAAGGCTTAATCTACAGGAATGAAGATTGCACCACATTCAGGTGAGGGATGGGCCGGGCTCCTGGATGCCGAGTACGTCGATCCCCGCGACCTGAAGCCCTCCAGCCCCCTGAGGGACCTTGCCATCACGTTCCTGCAAGAGCTTCGTGACAAGGGTCGCGGAGAACGCACCGTACCGCGCTACGCGGCCTATGTGAACGATTTCCTCGCGTTCATGGAGCGCGGCGGCAAGACCGCGAAGGTCTCGGACATCGATATGCGTGCTCTCAAGGCCTACAGCAGCTCGCTGACGCGGCGCCAGGTCCGCAACGGCCGCTACGGCGGGAAGGGCACGATCTCGGCAGCGACAAAGAATCTGCACCTGATCGCGTTACGACAGATGTTGAAATTCGGCGTCCTCATCGATCTGCCGGTGCCGGGTCCAGAGAAGGTCGAGCTTGCGAGGGCCGTGCAGCCGAGCCCCGATGCCCGCCACCTCGCCGAGGAGCGCGTGAAACGGCTCCTCGAGGCCTGCGAGACCGCTACCGACAGAGGCGTCCGGGCGCGGGCGCTGCTGGAGTTCCTGCTCGCGACCGGCTGCCGTATCTCGGAAGCCGTCGGTTTGGATCGCCGGCAGCTCGAGCTCGATCGTGCGGCACCGACGCCGAAGGACGGCATCCGCATCGCCGACGAGGTCACCGTCTTCGGCAAAGGGAGCCACTACCGGCGCGTCTATCTCACGAAGAATGCCCGCACGTGGGTGCGGCGCTACCTCGCCATCCGCAAGGACAAGGACGAGGCCCTCTTCGTGACGCGAAAGAAGAGCGCCGATGGCTCGTATCGCATGAGCGTGTGGACCGCGGAGCAGATCGTTCGCGACGCCGCCAAGAGCGCCGGCCTGGTCGAGGACGTCACGCCGCACTGGCTGCGGCACGCCGCGATCACGTTCTGGGCGAAAGGCGATCTCTCGTCGGCGCAGCGTCTTGCGGGTCACCGCCAGATCGCGACGACGCAGCGGTACCTCGGCAGCTCCGACGCGGAGCTCAAGGCGTTCTACAAGCGTCACGTCGGCTGATGCGCAAGACGCGCGAGGTCGCGATCTCCGTCCACCGGGGCGACACGTTCTTCGAGCCGCGGTTGCGTCCGCTGTATGCACCTGGTGGCCGCACCGTCACCGTGGCCGCGTACGTCGCGGAAGCGCCGGACGGCTGGGAGCCCGTCCTCGATCACGAGCACGACCAGTACCGCTGATGCACCCTCGACGAGGCGTTGGCGTTCCTGTACCGGCCGGAGGCGAAGAACGCGCTCCGCGCGCTGGTGCGGCGCCTGGAGAGCGAGGAGGACGGGAAGCGGATCTCCGGCGTCCGCTGTCGCGTGTGGAAGAGCCGGAGTAGGCCCGTACCGCGTCGCGCATGCTCGGAGCCGGCCTGAGGAAAGCGCATGCGGAGCGCCTCGAGCTCAGCCAGATCCTCGGCGAGGGTCCTGATCCATCCCGGCTCTTGGATGCGACGTAGGCATCCAACGTCCTTCGCGAGGTCGTGTGCGAACCCCTCCGCGTAGACGATGTGCGCCATCGCCTACGCGGTCCGTTCAGCGTGCTCCGGCAAACGGCTCCAGCGCGGAAGCGAAGATACGCTGGATCTCCTCATGCGGGACCGTGCGGCCTTCACCGTGAAGAAAGCGATCCTACGACGACCCGAAGCGCCTGAGCCTCTCCGATGTGGCGCGCTCTGGCGAACTTGTCCAGCCTCGCCCGCAGCGGCGACGGCATTTGGAAGTTGATCGGCGACGTGGGCGTCGCGCTCTTCCGTCTGGTCGCGGGTGCTCCCCTGCGCACCGTCGCGCCTCCTCTCGGGCTGTAGTCCTTCGGACTACAGCCATGGCGCGCACGTCGACGGTTGCAAGGGGGTCTTCGTCAGCGCTTGAACGCGGGGACGGGATCGATCTCGTTCCCCGACGGCTGCGCGGTGACGGAGGCGACGACCTGTGCGGTGACCGTGTTGTCGTAGAAGGTCGCCCATGACGACGCACCCGTGGTGATCGTCTTGAAGAGCGGCGCTCCGATCGCGACCGTCTGCCCGTCGCTCACGAGGAGCCGGATGTCGCGGTCGATCGCGCCGGGCCGCAGCTTGATCTCGCGCGTCGCCGAGGTGACGAAGATGTACGGATACGTCGGCTCGCCCGCGGCGTCGGCGCCTGTCCGGATCTCGCCGTCGACGAACTGATAGCGGAGGATCTTCACCGTGCCGGCGATGGGCGAGGTGAATGTGTAGCCGGCCGGGATCGTGATCGCCGCGAGACGCAGGCCCTGTCCCTGTGCGGCCTCCACCACCATCGGATCCGCGGTCGGTGCTGGCGCGACCGTCGGCGCGACGGAGGGGGCGACCGTCGGCGATGCTGCCGCGATGCGCGCGGTCGGCGACGCGGTGCGCACCGGTGTCGCGGACGCGGTGCTGACCGAGGCGGCGGCGGCGTTGTCGGGGAGCGCGTACCGGCTGACGGCGAAGCCGATGCCGAGGACCGCGACGCCGATGCCGATCCCGAGCGCGGCGCTCCCGACGGCTCCGAACAGCGATCGGGCTTCGCCGTCGTCGCGCATCAGGCCGCCGCGGGCGGCGCGATCTCCTCGAGAGACCGCCCCTTCGTCTCTTCGGCGAGCACGAACACGTTCGCGGCCGTCACGACGAGGAGCGCCATGAAGAGCGCGAAGACGCCTGCCTGGCCCAGCACCGGTACGAGCACCGGTGTCAGGAACGGTCCGATGGTCCCGCCGATGCGGCCGACCGCCGCGGCGACCCCGGCGCCGGTGGCGCGGATCGCCGTCGGGTAGAGCTCCGGGCTGTAGCTGTACACGACGCCCCACGCGCCGAGGTTGAAGAACGAGAGCAGCGCCGCGTACGCGAACGCGTCGGTGCCGGTGCCGGCGTTGCCGAAGAGGAACGCGGTCACGGCCGAGCCGAGCAGGTACGCGACGAGGGTCGGCTTGCGGCCCCAGCGCTCCACGAGCCACGCCGCGCTGAAGTATCCGGGCACCTGCGCGATCGACGAGAGGAAGAAGAACTCGTTGCTGCGCACGACGGAGAGGCCGCGACCGACGAGCAGCGTCGGCACGTAGAGGAAGATGCCGTAGTACGTGAGCGTGATGCCGAACCAGAGGATCCAGAGCATCGCCGTGCGCCGGCGGTACTCCGGCCGGAAGAGGTCGCCCACCTTCGAGCGCCCGGTGCGCGCGGGCGCGACGGCCTTCGCGAGGGTGAGCAGCGCTCCCCCGCTCGCGCGCTCGACGCGGCGCACGATCGCGTCCGCGTCCGCCGCGCGGCCGCGCTCGGCGAGATAGCGCGGCGACTCGGGGAGCGCGCTCCGCAGGTACGCTGCGTACAGCGCCGGCACGGCGCCCACGACGAACGCCCAGCGCCAGCCGTACGCGGGGATCACGGTGATCGCGACGAGTCCCGCGGCGATCGTGCCGTACGCCCAGAACGACTCGAGCAGCACGATCATCCGGCCGCGCTGCGCCCGCGGGGAGAGCTCGGAGACGAGCGTCGACGCGACGGGGAGCTCGCCGCCGAGGCCGAGCCCCGCGACGACGCGCGCCGCGAGCAGCGTCTCGTAGGTCGGCGCGATCGCCGAGAGCACCGCGCCGACGGAGAAGAGCACGAGGGTCCAGGTGAAGACGAGCCGGCGTCCGTAGCGGTCCGCGAGGCGCCCGGAGACCGCCGCGCCGACGAACATGCCCACGAAGCCGGCGCTGGCGACGAAGCCGATGCGCGTCGCGTCGAGCGCGAACTCGCGGCCGATGGGCGTCAGGACGAACGAGATGAGGATGACGTCCATCGCGTCGAAGAGCCAGCCGATGCCGCTCACGAGGAGCAGCCGCCAGTGGAACGAGTTCAAGGGGATGCGGTCGAGGCGCGCGGTGAAGGTCTCCGGGCCGGCCGCCCCCGCGCCGCCGAGCGTGAGGCTCATATGCGCTCCTCGGCGACGAGCAGCTCCGCGTTGAGCACGGACGCGCCGGCTGCTCCGCGGATGGTGTTGTGTCCGAGCACGACGAACTTATAGCCGAGCACCGGATCGTCGCGCACGCGACCGACCACGACGGACATGCCGCGGCCGGTGTCGCGGTCGCGGACCGGCTGCGGCCGGTCGCGCTCCGTCCGCACGATGACCGGGCGCTCCGGCGCGGTCGGCAGGCGCAGCTCCTGCGGGCGGCCGCGGAAGGTGCGCATCGCGTCGACCAGCTCGGCGATGCTCGGCTTCTCGCGCAGCTCGAGCGTCACGGTCTCGGTGTGGCCGTCGCGCACCGACACGCGGTTGCAGTGCGCGGAGAACGCGAAGTCGGCGTCCGTGAAGCGCGCGCCGTCCCAGGAGCCGAGGAACTTCTTGGACTCGCGCTCCATCTTCTCCTCCTCTTCGCCGATGAACGGGACGACGTTGTCCAGCGCGTCGAGCGAGGCCACGCCCGGATAGCCCGCGCCGGAAAGTGCCTGCATCGTCGTCACGAGCGCGCGCCGGATGCCGAAGGCGTGGTGCACCGGAGCGGCGGCGAGCGCGAAGGTGATCGCCGAGCAGTTGCCGTTCGTCACGATCGACCCGGACCAGCCGCGCTGTGTGCGCTGCACGTCGAGCGCGGCGGCGTGATCGGGGTTGACCTCGGCGATGATGAGCGGGACGTCAGGATCCTCGCGGTGCGTCTTCACGTTCGAGAAGACGTGATGGCCGGTCTTCGCGAGTGCCGCCTCCCACCGCTGCGCCGCCTCGTGCGGCAGCGCGGAGAAGCAGATCTCGGCGTCGAGATCGGCGTGCGTCGCCTCGAGCTTCATGTCCGCGATGCCCGCGGGCATGTCCGCGCCGAAGTGCCAGGGCGTCACGTCCCCGTAGCGCTTCCCGGCCTTCGCGTCCGAGGTGGTGAGCACCGCGATCTCGAACCACGGGTGACCGGCGAGCAGGCTGATGAAGCGCTGCCCGACCGTGCCCGAGGCGCCCAAGACCGCGACCTTCCGCTTCCGCACGCGCTTAGTGTCGCGCATGGAACTCCTCGTGGATGGCCTGCACGGCGCGATCGCGCTCGGACTCGGCGACCACGAGCGAGATGTTCTCCTCGCTCGAGCCCTGCGCGATCGCGACGACGTTCACCTTGGCCCGGCCGAGCGCGCCGAAGACCCGGGCGGCCACGCCGGGGGTGCCGCGCATGCCCTCCCCCACCGCGGCGACGATCGCGACAGGGGCGTCGACCGAGACGCGCTCGACGTCGTGACGGCGCATCTCGGCGGAGAAGATCCGCTCGAGCGCGGGGCGCAGACGCTCGGCGAATTCGGCCGGGACGACGAGGCAGATCGAGTTCTCCGACGACGACTGGCTGATCATCAGCACCGAGACCCCTTCCGCCGCGGTGGTGTCGAACACGCGCGCCGCGAATCCCGGCACGCCGCTCATGCCCGCGCCCTGGACGGTGACGAGGGCGAGGTTCCCGAGCGACGTCGTCGCCTTCACGACGCTCCCGTCGGGGGCCGGGTCGGCCGTGATCGTCGTGCCTTCGTCGTTCGGTGCGAAGGTGTTCAGGATGCGCACCGGGATGCGCGCCTCGATGGCCGGCAGCACGGTCCGCGGGTGGATCACCTTCGCGCCGAAATACGACAGCTCCGCGGCCTCTGCGTACGACACCCGTGCGAGCGGCTTGGCGTCCTTCACGATCCGCGGGTCCGCGCTCATGACGCCGCTCACGTCGGTATAGATGAGCAGCTCCGTCGCGTTCACGGCGGCCGCGAGCACCGCGGCCGAGTAGTCGGAGCCGCCGCGGCCGAGCGTCGTCGTCACGCCGTCGGCGGTGGAGGCCGCGTAGCCCGTCACGACGGGGACGACGCCGTTCTTGAGGCGCGGGATGAGCTCCCGCTGCGCGCGTGCGCGCGTCTCGTCCGCGAGCGGATTCGCGTGGCCGAACTGCTCGTCGGTGATGACGATGCCCACGGCGGAGAGGGCCTCCGCCTTGACCCCGCGGGTGTTCAGGAGCCCGGCGACGATGGGCGCCGAGACGTGCTCGCCGTACGTGACGATCGCGTCGAGCGTGCGCGGCGTGCACTCGCGGAGGATCGCCACGCTCTTCAGCAGGCTGATCGTGCGCTCGGTGAGATCGGTGATCTCGCGCAGCGCGTCCGCGCCGCCCACGCCGAGAAGATCGGCGACGAGGTTCGCGTGCGCCTTCGCGAGGTCCTGCATGATCCGCTCGGCGGCCGCGGCGTGCCCGGCCTGCGCCTCGCGGGCGGCCGCGTGCAGCGCGTCGGTCGTGCCCGCGGTCGCGGAGACCACCACGATGCGGTCGCCCGAGAGCGCGGCGACGATGCGCGCGACGCTTTCGAGCGCGGTCGGCGACGCGACGGAGGTGCCGCCGAACTTGAGGACGGTGCGGGTCAACGTGCGGCCCGTGCGACGGCGATCACGTCGCCGAGTATCGCGGAGGCGGTGGCCTCCCCGCCCGCGCCCGGTCCGCTGAACACGAGCGTCCCCGCGAGGTCGGTCTCGATGCGCACGACGTTGGTCGGACCCGCGGCCTGCCCCTCGAGCGAATCGGACGCGACCTCCTCCGGCCCCACGCGCGCCCTGGTGGCCCTGTCCCCGAAGTCCGCGGTGGCGAGGTAGCGGATCCTGGCGCTCTTCGCGCGTGCCGCGTCGACGTCGGCCGCGGACAGCCCCCGCAGCGAGGTGCGCCGCACGTTGTCGGGATGGAAGTGCCGTCCCTCGAGCAGGGACACGAGGATCGAGAGCTTGTACGCGGGGTCGAAGCCGTCGATGTCCGCGCTCGCATCTGCCTCCGCGTAGCCGAGCCGCTGCGCCTCCGCCAGCGCGTCGTCGAACCGGCGGCCCGCATCGAGCTGCGAGCAGATGTACGTGGTCGTGCCGTTCAGCAGTCCGCGCAGCACGCGCGGCCGCGAGGCGCCGAGCTGGCGCGTGGCCGCGACGATCGGGATCGCCGCCGCGACGCTCGCCTCGAAGCGGAGCTCGCGCTTCGCGCCGCGCGCGGCCTCGTGCAGCTCGTTCCACCGCTTCGCGACGAGCTCCTTGTTGGCGGTCACGACGTGCTTCCCGCGCTCGAAGGCCGCGAGGTGCAGGTCGTATGAGGGGCTCGTGCCGCCGATGACCTCGACGACGACGTGGACGTTGGGGTCGTCGAGGATGGCGAAGGGATCGCTCGTGACCGCGACGCCGCCGGCGTCGCGCGTCTTCTTGGGATCGCGCACCGACGCGGCCACGAGACGGAGCGGGCGGCCGGCCATCGCGTCGAGGCGCTTGCCGCGCTCCGCCATCGCCCGCGCGACCGCCGAGCCGACGGTGCCGAGGCCGAGAAGACCGACGCCGAGCGGCGTGCTCACCCGATCAGCTCTTCGAGGAGGTCGAGCGCGGCCCCCACGGACGCGAGCCGGTTGCCGGTGCGATCGAAGGGCCACACGTATTTCTTCACGGCGCTGTGCTTGTCGGAATCGATCGCGACATAGGTGAGGCCCACCGGCTTCCCCGGCGTCGCGCCGCCCGGCCCGGCGATCCCGGTGATCCCGAGGCCGACCTTCGCGCCGAGGCGCGTGCGCGCGCCGCGTGCGAGCGCGCCGGCGACGACCGGCGAGACCGCGCCGTGCGACGCGATGAGCTGCGGCGGAACGTCCGCGAGGATCATCTTCGCCTCGTTGCTGTACACGATGGCGCCGCCGCGGAAAGCCTCGCTCGAGCCCCCGTGGGCCGAGAGCACGACGCCGAGCAGGCCGCCGGTGCAGGACTCGGCGACCGCGACGGTCAGCTTCTTCCGCGTCAGCTTCGGCTGGATCTTGGCCATCCGCTCGACGAGTCGGTCGTAGGTAGGAGACGTCTTTGCCACGCGAGCAGATTAGGCGAGCGACGACCGGCTTTGCCGCGAGGGGCGAGTCCAGCGGAACGGGGCGAGGCGGCGAGGCGACGCCGCGAAGCGGGCGGAGACGAGCGCAACAGCTGAGATTAGGCGAGCGGGTGGATCGGACGCCCGACGTAGTGCGGGATGGTCAACACGCCGATGACGAGCGCGGTGACGAGGAACGCGCCGCCCGCGAGCGACACGCCAGGCGCGGCGACGGCGAGCGCGACGCCGATCATCTCGAGGGCGGTCTTCGCCTTCGCCTCGCGGCCGGTCACGATGGGGATCGCGCGGGCGTAGGCGGCCGCGCGCAGACCCGCGACGATCACCTCACGGAGTGTGACGGCCGACACGAGCCAGACATCGAGCTCGCCGGCCACGGCGAGCGCCGCCGCGACGCCGGTCACGAGCACCTTGTCGGCCATCGGATCGAGGAGCGCGCCGCGGGCGGTCACCGTGCCGGTGCGACGCGCGAGCCAGCCGTCGAGCCCGTCGCTCGCCGCGGCCGCCGCGAAGAGGAGGAGCGCGAGCGGGCGCGCGTCGACGAGGATGGCCAGCGCGATCGGGATCGTGGCGACGGCGCGAACGACCCCCACGAGGTCCGCGAGGGTCACTGGGCCGTGTAGACCTTCTCCACGACCTGGCCCTGCGCGCCGAGCGCGCCCTCGAACACGCCGTTGTGGGTCACCTGTGTGGCGGCCGCGTTGCCGGTGCGCAGCGTCACCTGCTTGCCGCTGAACGTGGCGGTCTCGCCGTCCCTGTACACGCGGCCGGTGCCCGGCACCACCGTCCCGTCGACCACCGCCTGCACCCAGGCTTCTCCGCCCTTCACCAGGATCTGGATGACTGCCGCGGTGTACGCGACGGTGACCGTGCGCGTCTCGGTGACGCTCGCGCCCGCGGAGTTGCGCGAGACGATCGTGATCGTCTGCGCGCCCGCCGGGAACGAGAGGCGCGCTTCGAAGCGTCCCGGCGGCGTCACCACCGGGATCGGCGCCCCATTGATCGTGAGGGTCCCGTCGGTCGTGCCGCTGACGGTCACGGCGCTGTTCTCGATCCGCGCGCCGTTCGGCGGCGAGTCGATGACGAGCTTCACCGGCGCCGCGCTCGCCGCGGACTGAGGCTGCAGGATGATGCTGCGCGAGACGCGACTGACCTTCCCGCTCTGGTCGAGGACCTCGATGATCACGTGATTCGCCCCGGGCGTGAGATCGATCGGCGCGCTGAAGGTGCCGCTGGCGTCGGGATGGATGTCGGCGACGGTCTCCGGCCCCGGAAAGACCTGCACCGTGACCTTGCCATTCGGGACGGTGCGTCCCCTCACCACGAAATGGGCGCTCTGGGCGATCGCGTCGCTCGCCGGATCGATGACGTCGAGCACCGGCGCGACCGCGAACGAGGTGAACTGGTAGTAGAGATATCCGACGAAGAGGACGATGCCCGCGAGCACGACCACCGGCACGAGCACCGCCGGCGTGAAGATGAGGCTGCGGCGCATGATCGGCCGGATCGGCTGGAACGTGCGCGGCGGCTCGGGCGCCGATCCGCCGCGCTCCTCGTGGAAGAGGACGACGAGCTCCTCCTGGTCGAGGTCGAGGTACTCGGCGTAGTTCCGCAGGAACCCCTTCGTGTACACGGCACCCGGTAGCGACTGGTAGTCGCCGTCCTCGAGCGCCTTCAGGAACTTCTCGCGGATCCGCGTGTCGGCGGCGGCCTGGTCGAGCGTGAGGCCCTTCTTCTCGCGCTGGGCACGCAGGAGGTCGCCGAGGCGTGACACCGCTTAGCGCTCCGACGCGGAATCCGGCGAGATGCCGTAGACCTCGCGGAACTTGCCCGGTCCACGGTCCGGCCCGATGACGCCGTTCCGCTCCATCATGTCGACGAGACGTCCGGCGCGCGCGAAGCCGATCGTCATCTTGCGCTGCAGCATCGACACCGAGGCCTTGCCCTCCGAGGTCACGATCTCCACGGCCTCGTCGTAGCGGTCGTCCTCGCTCGGCTCGTCGCCGTCCATCTCGCGGCGCGTGAGGCGATCCGGCCCCTCGACGACCTTGTCGTTGCGGTCGTAGCGCAGGCCGGATTGCAGCGTCCAGTGGTGGCTGATCGCCTGGATCTCGTTGTCGGACACGTACACGCCCTGCGCGCGGATCGGCTTCGCGAGGTCCGGTCGCAGCACGAGCATGTCGCCGCGGCCGAGGAGCTTCTCCGCGCCGGTCATGTCGAGGATCGTGCGCGAGTCGACCGCCGACGCCGTCGCGAACGCGATGCGCGCCGGGATGTTCGCCTTGATGAGCCCGGTGATGACGTCGACCGACGGCCGCTGCGTGCCGAGCACGAGGTGGATGCCCGTGGCGCGCGCGAGCTGCGCGACGCGCGTGATCTGCTTCTCCACCTGGATCGGGGCCTGGAGCATGAGGTCGGCGAGCTCGTCGATGACGAACACGATGTACGGTATGCGGTCCGGTCCGGTGTGGCGTTCGTTGTACTGCCCGATGTTGCGCGCGCTCTTGCGCGCGAAGAGCCGGTAGCGGCGGTCCATCTCGCCGGTGAGCCAGTACAGCGCGTTGAGGATCTTCTCCGAGTCGGTCATGACGTTCGTGAGCAGGTGCGGGATGTCGCCGAAGGCGGTGAAGTCGACGCGCTTCATGTCGCCGATGAGCAGGCGCACGTCGTCGGGGTTCGCGTTCAGGAGGATGCTGCAGAGGATCGACGAGATCGAGACGCTCTTGCCGGAACCGGTCTGGCCCGCGACGAGGAGGTGCGGCATCGCGCCGAGGTCGAGGATGATCGGCGAGCCCGCCACGTCGCGCCCGAGCGCGACGGTGAGCTTCGACGGCGACTGCTTGAACGTCGCGGTCTCGACCACGTCGCGCAGCGACACGAGGCCGACGGCGATGTTGGGAACCTCGATGCCGACGACGCTCTTGCCTGGGATCGGCGCCTCGATGCGCAGCGTGCGCGCCGCGAGCGCGAGCGCGAGGTCGTCGTTCAGCGCCTCGATGCGCGAGAGCTTCACGCCCGCGGCGGGCTTCAGCTCGTAGCGCGTGACCGTCGGCCCGACGGTCGCCTCGACCACCTTCGCGGCGATGCCGAAGTGCGACAGGGTCTCCTCGATGACCGCGGCGCTGCGCTGGATCTCGGCCGGGCCGCCGGCCTTGCCGTGGTCGCCCGCCGCGAGCAGGTCCAGCGGCGGCAGCGTCCACTGCCTGTCGGCCTTGGCATGCAGCACGCCTTCGGCGGCGATCTCAGCCTGCGGCAGCCCCTCGATCGACGGCCCGTGGCCCTCGGCCGGCGTCGCTGGCAGCAGGCGCAGCTGGGGCGTTCCCGCCGGCTCCGGGGGCTTGGCGGCGGTCTTGGGGCGCTCTGGGGGCAGGTTGATGCGGAGCTGCGCCGACGGCACGTCCGGCGTGGCGGCCCGGAAGGGCGCCTCGTCCCCCTCTTCCAGGTCGCCGTCCGCGGCGTCGCGACCGGCGAACCGCGTCGCGGTCCCGCCGGGAAGGTTCATGCCGGGGGGCAGGGGCCCTCCTTTCGCGACCGAAGGGAGCGTACGGATCGCGGCCACCGCGCCGCGACGGTCCCACGCCGGCCGCGCGAGCTCCGCGAGCGTGCGGTTCGCCGCGACCACGACGCCGACGAGGAAGAGCGCGAGCAGCGCGATCGGCGCGCCGACGTCGCCGAACGCGCCGGCCGCGAGCCTCTCGAACGCCGAGCCAAGCTGGCCTCCCGCGCCCTCGCCACTCGCGGGATCGCCGCGCTGGTAGTGCTGGAGCAGAGCGAGGAGCGCGGTATACGCGATGAAGCCGCCGCCGATCGGCGCGGCCATGGAGCGGCGCAGCAGCCCGAACCACATCTCTCCCGCGAGCGCGACGAGGACGAGCGGGACGACGAGCGCGCCCCAGCCGAGCGACGAGAAGAGGGACGAGCGCCACCAGTGGAGCAGGACCGCGTTCTCGTCGACGAACAGCGCGACGAGCGACAGCACCGCGAACGCGACGAGCGCGATCGCGGCGACCTCGTTGCGGATGCGCGACCCGTCGGCCGGGACCGCGCCCCGCCGCTCCTTCCTCGCGGTGCGTCGTGCCACGTCAGACCTGCATGATCACGGGCAGCACCATCGGGCGGCGCTTGGTGCGCTCGTACAGATACGACGAGACGATGTCGTGGATCTGATCGCGGATCGTCGCGACCTCGGCGAGGTGCTCGCCGCTCTGCGTCTCGCCGAGGCCGTCGAGCACGCGCACGCGCGTGCGCTCCACCAGGTCGGCGGCGTCCTCTTCGGGCACGAAGCCCTTGGTCACGATGTCCGGTCCCGCGATGACCGCGCCCGTCTGCCGGTCGATGGTGAGCACGACGAGGAAGATGCCGTCGCTGCCGATCGACCAGCGGTCGCGCATCACCGACTGGCTCACGTCCCCGACGCCGAGTCCGTCGACGTACACGACGCCGGAGGCGACCTTCTCGCCGATGCGCGCCCCGCGGTCGGAGATCTCGAGGACGTCGCCGTTGGTGATGACGAACGCGTTGTCGGGCCGCACGCCGAGGTCGATCGCGAGGCGCGCGTGCCGCACGAGCATGCGGTATTCGCCGTGGATCGGCACGAAGTACTTCGGCCGCAGGATGTTGAGGAGCAGCTTCAGCTCCTCCTGGCTCGCGTGCCCGGAGACGTGCGGACGGACGCCCGGATCGTAGATGACCTCGGCGCCGAGCTTGAAGAGGTTGTCGACGGTCCGCGAGACGAGCTCCTCGTTTCCGGGGATGGGCGTCGCGGACATGACGACCGTGTCGCCCTCCTTCACCACCACGTGGCGATGGTCGCCGAGCGCCATCCGCGAGAGCGCGCTCGTGGGCTCGCCCTGGCTTCCGGTCGTGATGATGCAGATCTCGTTGTCCGAGAGCTCGTCGATCTCCTTCGGTTGGATGAGCGAGCCCTCCGGCAGCGCGAGATAGCCGAGGTCGCGCGCGGTCTTGGTGTAGTTGTCCATGGAGCGGCCGACGATCGCGGTCCGCCGCCCCCAGAACGCGGCGATCTCGATGATCTGCTTGATGCGCGAGATGTTCGACGCGAACGTCGTGGTGATGACGCGGCCCTGCGCGCGCGCGAAGATCCCGTCGAGCAGCTCGCCGACGTGCCGTTCGGAGGGCGTGTACCCGGCGACCTCCGCGCGCGTCGAGTCGGACATGAGGAGCAGCACGCCCTTCGCGGCGATCGCGGCGAGGCGCGCGAAGTCGGTCTGCCGTCCGTCGACCGGCGTGTGATCGAACTTCCAGTCTCCGGAATGGACGACGGTGCCCTGCTCGGTCTCGATGGTGACGCCGACCGCGTCGGGGATCGAGTGACACACCGCGTACGAGTCGCACGCGAACGCTCCGATCTGGAAGGGGCCGCCCGGCGCGATCTCGCGCGCGACGACCTTGTCGTGGAGCCTGTGCTCCTTCAGCTTCGTGCGCATCAGGCCGAGCGTGAGCTTGGTGCCGTAGACCGGGACCTCGGGCATCTCGCGCAGCACGTACGGGAGCGCGCCCATGTGGTCCTCGTGCGCGTGCGTGAGGACGATGCCGCGCACCTGGGCCTTCTTCTGCCGCAGGTACGCGATGTCGGGGATGACGAGGTCGATGCCGAGCATCTCCTCGTCGGGGAACATGAGGCCCGCGTCGACGACGAGGATGTCGTTGCCCTGCTCGAGGGCGAGCATGTTCTTGCCGATCTCGCCGACGCCGCCGAGCGGGATGACCCGGAGGGGATCAGTCACCGAACAACGTCATCTGATCCGCCCGCTTCGCCTCGGCCGCCGCGGGCGTCGCGGCGGCCGTCTCGTTGGCCAAGAGCAGTGCGAGCGCGGCGAAATCCGCGACCAGGGCGTCGCGGAGCGCGGGCTGATGCAGCGCCGCCGCGGGGTGATAGATCGGGAAGATGGTGAGGCCCTCGTGCGTGCGCGGCTTGCCGTGCACGCGCGAGATCGAGTCCGTCGGGAAGAACTTGTACATGGCGTGACGGCCGAGCGTGACGACGACGCGCGGCTTCAGCACCTCGAGGTGGCGCCGCAGCCACACGTCGCACGCCGTCACCTCGTCGGGCAGCGGATCGCGGTTCTCGGGCGGCCGGTGGCGGACGACGTTGGTGATGAACACCCTCGAGCGGTCGAGCCCGATCCCCTTCAACAGCTCGTCGAGGAGCTGGCCGGCCGCGCCGACGAAGGGGCGGCCCTGCACATCCTCGTTGTAGCCGGGTGCCTCGCCGAGGAAGAAGACGCCGGACTCGGCGCTCCCCTCGCCCGGCACGGCCTGCCGCGCGCTCCGGTGCAGGGGGCACGCGGTGCAGGCGCGGATGTCCGCCGCGAGACCGCGCAGCTGCTCGTCGATCATCCGAGCGAATTATGGCTCGCGGTCACGGCTTCGTCGGCGCTTTCCGCGCGAGGTACACCACATCGGTATACGGGCGGCGGGGCATCTCGACGACGTCCACCAGGAAGCCGGCGCGCTCGAACATCGCGAGCGCCTCGTCGCGCGACGGGAAATAGAAGCGTTCGCGCCCGCCGCGGGTGAATCCGAGGCTGACGGTCACGATCTCCTGGGCATAGGTGAGCGCGTAGCGGGGGTCCATCCGGCGCTCCTGGGCCTTCACGATGAGCGGCCCACCTTCGCCGAGCGCGCTGGCGGCGTTCCGGAGCACCCGCTCCTGCACCTCGAACGGGAGGAGGTAGAGCACGTCGACGATCGTGACCGCGTCGCACTTGGGGGGTGCGTCGCTCGCGATGTCGCCGACCTCGAAGCGCAGCCACTGGGTGTCCTGGATCGCCTGGCGCGCCACTTCGATCTTGCGCGGGTCGAGGTCGATTCCGAGGACACGGCGCGTGGGCGACGCCTCACGCAGCACGCAGGCGAACAGGCCGTGACCGCAGCCGAGGTCGACGACGAAGCCCTTCTTGGGGACGTACCGCTCGACGACGGCGAGCTCGGAAAGGAAAGCGCGCCCGCGGACGAAGAGGCGCGCTCCGAGCGGCGCCGAGCGATACCGCTCGACCGCGCGGCGCAGGGCGCCGGTGGCCGTGCTGCCGGGCATCAGTGCACCCTCCAGGCGACGCAGTCGTGGCCGAGCGCTTCCCGCAGGAGCGGGTCGGTGAGCAGGACGAGGTCGTCCTCGCGCCCGCCGACGAGGCTGTCGCTGCGCCGCAGCTCGTCGTCCGCGTAGCCCGGATGCGCGCCCAGCTCCCCCACGCCGGGGAGCGCCGCGAGGAGCGCGACCGTGGTCGCGTCCAGGCGCGGGCGCGCCGCGGTGAGGTCGATGAACCAGGCGTTGCCGGGTATCCGGCGGTAGGCGAGCTCGCAGACCAGCGAGGACGCGTGGATCGCGAGCTGCTTCGGGGCGAGCGTCAGATGCGGCGCGCGCCCGCGCCGGATCCAGCGTGCGCCGAGCTCGCGCGCCAGCACGGAGACGACGCGTGCGACCGGGGGCATGAGGTGGACGTGGCGGTGCGAATCCCAGGCCAGCGCCGGAACGCCCCAGCTCCGGGCGCGCTCCACCTGCGCGCGCAGCTCGGTCGCTACCTCGGCCGCGCGGACGCGGCCGGTGAAGAGACGCTTCGCGAGCTGGTCGAGCGGATAGAAGCGCCCGTCGTCGTCGCAGAGCGTGGCCACCGCCGACGGATCGCTCACCGGCGCGCCGCCGACGAGGTCGAGATGCACGCCGACCTCGAGGTCGCGCTCGGCGAGCGCGAGCGCCGCGCCCTCCTCGCTTGCCGGAAAGGTCACGAGGAGGCTGGTCGAGCGCACCACGCCGGTCCGGTGCGCTTCGAGGATGCCCGTGTTGACGCCCGCGGAGATGCCGAGGTCGTCGGCGGTCACGACGAGGCTCAAAGGCCGCCCCCGTACCGCCCGAGGATCGCGTTCAGACGGATGAGGAAGAGGTCGCGCAGCATGCGCGGCGCCTCGGCGAGGAAGTGGATGCTCGTCACGCGGTCCTGGACGAGCGTGAACGGGATCTCTCGCACGCGGTAGCCCGCGCGGCGCGCGAGGAACAGGACCTCGGCGTCGAACGTGAAGCCCTCCAGGCGCGAGCGCTCGAAGAGGTCCTTCGCGGCCTCGGCCGTGTACATCTTCCCGCCACACTGCGTGTCGTTCACGTCGATGGGCACGAGCAGATGGACGCAGCGGCGGAACACGACGCCGAGGAGGCTGCGCCACCACGGCCGCCTCACCACCGATCCCTTCACGTAGCGGGACGCGATCGCGATGTCGGCGCCATCGCCCAGCGCGCGCAGGAAGCGATCGGCGATGTCGATCGGGATCGTGAGGTCCGAGTCGAGGAACATGATCGGGTCGCCCCTCGCGGCGAGGACCCCGGCGCGGACGGCCGCGCCCTTCCCGCGATGCGGCAGCGCGATGTAGCGGTAGTCGAGGCCGTTCCGCGGCAGGCTCGCGGCCGCGTCGGCGAAGGCCTTGGGCGTCGCATCCGTGGAGCCGTCGTCGGCGACGATGATCTCCGCGCGCAGGCCGCGCGCGAGCAGGTACTCCGCGCATGCGGCGAGGCTCGCCGGGAGCCGGCGAGCCTCGTTGTAGGCAGGAAGGATCAGGGAGAGGATGCGTTACCCGCGGGGCGGACCGCTCCGGCGGAAGCCTCCTCCGCCGCCCCCCGGACCACGACGGAAGCCGCCGCGGTCCCCGCCCTCGCGATCTTGGAAGCGAGCGCGCTCGGCGCGCTGGCGCTCGTCGTAGCCGTCACCGTTCTCCTCGGTCACCGCGCGGATCGAGAGGTTGACGCGGCCCTGCCGGTCGACCTCGGCGATCTTCACCTTCACGGTGTCGCCGACCTTCACGGCGTCCTCGATGCGGTTCACGCGCTGGGACGAGATCTCCGAGGCGCGGACGAGACCCTCCTTGCCGGGGAGGTACTCGACGAAGGCGCCGATGCTCATGATCCGGGTGACCTTGCCGTCGTAGATCTCGCCGACCTCGGGCTCGCGCGTCATCCCGAGGATCATCTGCTTGGCCTGCTCGCGACCCTCCGGCTTCGCGCCCGTGATGCGCACGGTGCCGTCGTCCTCGAGCTCGATGTTCGTGCCGGTCTGGCTCTGGATCGAGCGGATCATCTTGCCGCCGGGGCCGATGACCTCGCGGATCTTGTCCGGGTGGATCTTGATCGTCTCGATGCGCGGCGCGTACTTCGAGAGGTCCGGGCGCGGACGGTCGATCACCTTGCGCATCGCGTCGAGGATGACGAGGCGCGCCTCACGCGCTTGCGCGAAGGCCTTCGCCATCACGTCGATGGAGATGCCCTTGATCTTGATGTCCATCTGCAGCGCGGTGACGCCCTTGGCGGACCCGGTGACCTTGAAGTCCATGTCGCCGTAGTGGTCCTCGAGGCCCTGGATGTCGGTGAGAATCGTGTACTTGTCGCCGTGGGTCACGAGACCCATCGCGATCCCGCCGATCATCTCCTTGATCGGCACGCCCGCGTCCATGAGCGCGAGCGTGGAGCCGCAGGTGGAGGCCATCGACGACGAGCCGTTCGACTCGAGCGTCTCCGACACCACGCGGATCGTGTACGGGAACTCCTCCTTCGTCGGGAGGACCGGCACGATCGCGCGCTCCGCGAGCGCGCCGTGGCCGATCTCGCGGCGGCCCGCGCCACGCATCATCCGCACCTCACCGACCGAATACGGCGGGAAGTTGTAGTGGTGCATGTAGCGCTTGGTGTCGACGGGCGAGAGCGTGTCGATGATCTGCTCGTCGCCGGTCGGGCCGAGCGTCGCGATGGAGAGGACCTGGGTCTGACCGCGCGTGAAGAGACCGGAGCCGTGCGTGCGCGGCAGGACGCCGACCTCGATCGAGAGCGGACGGATGTCCTTGACGCCGCGGCCGTCCGGCCGGAGGTTCTCCTCGGTGACCGCGCGGCGGAACTCCTCCTCGAGGACCTCCTCGAAGACGCCGCTCACCTCGTCGGTCGTGATGAGGCTGCCCTCCTCGAGGGCGAACTTCGCGATGGCCTCGTTCTTCAGGTCGTCGAGGCCCGCCTCGCGCTGCGCCTTGTCGGGGTTGCGCAGCTTCGCGCGGAGGCGCTCGCCGAGGTAGCCGCGGACCGGAGCGAGCTTCGCGTGGTCGACGGCCGGAACGGCGAACTCGAGCTTGGGCTTGCCCGCGGCCTTGCGCAGGGTCTCCTGCGCGTCGCAGAGGTCGCGGATGCCTTCCAGCGCGAGCTTGAGCGCCTCGACCAGCAGCTCCTCGCCGACCTGGCGCGCGCCGGCCTCGATCATCATCACCGAGTCGCGCGTGCCCGCGACCACGAGGTCGAGCTCGCTCTCGTCCATCTGCGAGATCGTCGGGTTGAGCGTGAGCTTCCCGTCGACGGTGCCGACGCGGACGCAGCCGATGGGACCTTCGAACGGCGCGTTCGAGATGTGCAGCGCGGCGGACGCCGCGTTCACCGCGAGCACGTCGTAGTCGTTCTCCTGATCGCTCGACCAGGCCGACACGATGATCTGGACGTCGTTCTTGAAGCCCTTCGGCCAGAGCGGCCGGATCGGCCGGTCGACCAGGCGGGCGGTGAGGATGCCCTCCTCCGAGGGCCGGCCTTCGCGGCGCGGGAACGATCCGGGGATCTTTCCGGCCGCGTAGAGGCGCTCCTCGAAGTCGACGGTGAGCGGGAAGAAGTCGATCCCCGGCCGCGTCGTCTTCGCGACGGTACCCGCGGCGAAGACGATCGTGTCGCCGTAGCGGACGGTGACCGCGCCCCCGGCCTGCTTCGCGTACTTGCCGGTCTCGAAGGTGAGGGGCTTCCCGTTGATGGTCGCGTGTGCTTGCGTGACTGCCATGAGCCTTCTGTTGTGGATGCCGCGCCTATGAAAAGACCCAGGGGCCTCCCTGGGTCATCCGCACCGCGGGCTCGCTACCGCCGCAGACCGAGCCGCCCGATGATCGCCTGATAGCGCTCGGGGCTCTTCCTGTGGAGGTACGCGAGCAGCCGCCGTCGCTGTCCGACCATCATGAGCAGCCCACGACGGCTCGAATTGTCGTGACGGGCTGTACGAAGGTGCTCGGTCAGGTGCTTGATGCGCTCGGTGAGCACTGCGATCTGGACCTCTGGAGAACCGCTGTCCTTGTCGTCGCGGCGGTAGGCCTCGATCAGCTCACGCTTGGCTGTGGTCGTGGCGGACGGCACCCACTGTCCTTTCTTCTGATCCTTGGGATCTCGTTATTCGCTGGCTAGTGTACCGGAAAACGCCCGCTCGCCTAGCGGCCGCGTAACACGGCGCGCGTCCGCTCGACGTCCCCGGCGATCTGGGCGGCGAGCTCGCCCGCGCTCGCGAAGCTCAGCTCGTCTCGCAGACGCTCCACGAATTCCGCTCTCACGCTGTCGCCGTACACCTCGCCCGACCAGTCGAGCAGGAATGCTTCGAGTCTCCGTTCGCCCGCGCCGAAGGTCAGCCGGACGCCGAGGCTCGCCGCCGCGGCCACACGCTCGCCGCTCACGTTCGCCCACATCGCGTAGATGCCGTCCCGCGGCAGGAGCCGGTTGATCGGCACCGCGAGATTCACGGTGGGGAAGCCGAGCGCGCGTCCGCGCTTGTCGCCGTGCTCGACGGTCCCGGTCACGGCGTAGCGTCGGCCGAGCAGGCGCGCCGCTTCGCGCACGTCGCCCGCGAGCAGCGCGTTGCGGATGCGCGTCGAGCTCACGACGCGCCCATCGACGGTCACGGGCGGCGCGACCTCCACGCGGAACCCGAGACGCGCACCGAGCTCGGTCAGGAGCGCCACGTCGCCGCCGCGATCGCGTCCGAACCGGAAGTCCTCCCCCACCAGCACCTCACGCACCTCGCCGGCCCCCGCGAGCCTGCGCGCGAACTCCTCGGGCGGCATCGCCGCGAACTCGCGCGTGAAGTGGAAGACCGCGACGGCGTCGGCCCCGGCCTCCAGCAGCAGGTCGCGGCGCTCCGAGACGTCCGAGAGCGCGGACGGCGGCGCCCCGGTGGCGAGGACCTCGATGGGGAGCGGATCGAACGTCGTGGCGACGGCACGGCCCCCGTCGGCGCGCGCGCGCAGGGCGGCGGCTCGGATCAGCGCGCGGTGCCCGACGTGCACCCCGTCGAAGACCCCGATCGCGACGTGGAGCGGGCCGCGCGGCCATCCGGCGAAGTCGTGGAGCACGGTCACCCCGGAAGACTACGGAGCGGCGCTAATCGACGCTCGCGGGCGTCGGCTCCGCGAGCGGTGGCTCGGCGACCGGCGCGACCACGCGTTCCGGCGCGGGCCCGGGCGCGGGTGCCACGACGCGCGGACGCCGTCTGCGGACGACCCGCCGCGACTCGCGACGGAGGAACGGCACCGGCGTGGCGATCGCGAGGATGTATCCGAGGTAGTTGCCCTGGAAGTAGCGTCCGAAGAAGAGGAACGCCAAGAGCGTGAGCGAGTAGCCGGTCAGCATGGTCGCGAGGGTGGGATCGCGCCACAGCCTGCGCATCCACCAGAGCGCCACGGGCGTCGCGACGGCGAGCTCGATGACCGCGAACGGGAAGTCCGCTTGACGGTACTCGATGACTCCGAGCGCGAGCAGCAGCGCCGAGAACCCCATGCCGCTGATCGGGTAGCTCCACGCCGCGCCGCCGGCGTTGTACCGGACGACGTCGTCGTAGAAGGCGGCGAAGTCGTTCGCGAGGAACGGGATGAAGGTCACCGCGAGGAAGATCGTGGCGGGCACGAGGGGCGCGAGGTCCGCCGCGGCGTCGCGCGCGCTCTTCGGCCTGCGGGTGGCGACGAGCCACACGAGCACGAACGGCAGGATCAACACGGCGTGGAGCTTCGCCGCGGCCGCCGCGGCGACGGCCAGCGAGCCGAGGGTGCGCCGCTCGCGCTGGAGCAGCGCGATCCCCGCGAAGAGGAAGGCCAGGACGAAGAAGTCGTTGCGTCCCTCGACCACGAACGGGAAGAGCTGCGGGTTCAGCGCGACGAGCGCGGTGGCGGCGAGACGGTGCTCGGTGCGACGGACGAGGAGCGGCACCACGGCGAGCGTCGCGACGTACGCCGGGAGGTAGAGGTAGCGCTCGTCCCAGAAGAGCCCGAGGTGATCGAAGACCCACACGAACGGTACCGTCACCAGGAACAGCGACGGGAAGTACGTGAGGTGGTACAGGGCGGGGTTGTTCACCATCGGCCAGTAGAAGAGCGGTGTGTCGAGGTAGTCGGCGACGTACGGGTTCTGCCCCGCGACGAGCTTGCGCGCCGCCCACTCGATCATCAGCGCGCCGTCGTGGATGTAGGTGTACGGCTTCCCCGTCTCGCGGAGCACGATCGAGGCGATCGTGGGTGCGACCGCGAACGCGGCGACGATGGCCGCCAGGTGGATCGCGCGCTGCCGCGTCGTGAACGCCGCGCCCGATCGCAGGTCGCGCAGCGCATACGCGGCCGCGAGCACGCCGCACGAGAAGAGGAACACCGCGTCACCGCCCTGCGGGAAGAGCCGCCAGAGGGGCAGGTCGCGCGTGGCCGCGACGGTGGTGTGGTTCGCGAAGAGGAGCAGCCAGTTGAACAGGCCGATCCCCGCGACCGCGCGCGCGTCGATCGACAGCGCCCGCCACGTCTCGAGCACGCCGCGCCCCGCGCGCTCGAGCGCTCTCGCGATCATGCGTTCCCCTCTTCTTGCGCGACGAGTGTACCGGCGGGCGCGGTCAGATAGCGGTCGTCGAGGGCGAGCAGCGCGTCGTCCGCGGCGCGCAATCGCGCGAGCGCGGCGTCGCGGCCCTCGCGGCGCAGCCGCTCGATCCCGACCGCGCCGGAGACGTCGAGCGCCCCGACCGCGAGGCGTCGCAGCGACGCGAGGTGGGCCGCCGATCCGCACGCCCGGCCGAGATCGCGCGCGAGCGAACGCACGTACGTGCCGCTCGAGCACACGACGACGAGCCCGAGATCGGCGTCCGAGGACCAGGCTGTCACGTCGAGCCGAAGGACCTGCACCTCGCGCGCCGCGAGCGCGACCGTCTCGCCCGCGCGGGCGCGCGAGTAGGCGGTGCGACCCCCGACCTTCACGGCCGCGTATGCCGGCGGCACCTGCGAGATGGCGCCGCGAAATCCCGCGAGCGCCGCCTCGGCGCGCGAGCGCTCGGGCGGCGGCGCCTCGGCCGTCACGGCCCCGGCCGCGTCGTCGGTCGCCGTCTCGGACCCGAAGCGGACGACCGCGGCGTACACCTTGGGCGCGGTGTGGATCCGCTCGACGAACTTCGTCGCCGAGCCGACGAGAACGGGAAGCAGTCCGGTCGCGAGCGGGTCGAGGGTCCCGCCGTGGCCCACGTGCTTCTCACCGAGCACGCCGCGCACGACGGCGACGACGTCATGCGAGGTCCACCCCGCGGGCTTGTCGATCGCGAGGACGCCGGCCGGCGCGTTCCCCTGGATCAGGGGACCCAAGAGGCGACGGCGTCATCCTGCGGCGCGAGCGCGGCGCGCGCCTCGGCGAGGATCTCGTCCCGGACCCGCGCCAGGTCGCCCCGGACGAGCGCCCCGGCCGCCCGCACGTGCCCCCCGCCCCCGAACTTGGACATGAGCGCCACCGCGTCGACCGCGGGCGCCCACGCCGACGTGCGGCACGAGACCTTGACCATGCCGTCGGTCTGCTGATTGAACAGGAGCGCCACGCGCATGCCGTGCGAGCGCGCGACCTGCTCCACCAGCCCGCTGATGTCCTCGTCGCGCGCCTCGGCGTCCGCGAAGTCGGCGGGCCCGATCTCGGTCCAGACCAGCGTGCCCCCGAGCTCGCGGCGCATGCGCGCGAACGCGTGGCCCCAAAGGCGCAGCGCCTCGAAGCGCTTGTTGCGGAAGATGTTGTAGGTGATCGACTGCAGGTCGGCGCCCGCCTCGCGCAGCCGCGCCGCGCGCTCGAGCACGCGTCCGTCGGTCGAGGGGAACTGGAAGGATCCCGTGTCGGTCATGATCCCGACGAGCGCCGCCGTGGCCATGTCGGGCGTCCACGTCACGCCGAGCGCGTCGATCACGCGCGACACGATCTCCGCGCACGCCGCGGACGCGACGTCCACGAGGTTCACGTCGCCGAAGCGGTCGTTCGACGTGTGGTGGTCGATGTTGACGATGCGCGGACCCTTCGGCAGCGGGAACTTCGCGCGCTCGAGCGATCCGAAGTCGACCGTGACGACGAGATCGGCGTCCGGTGGTGGCGCGTCGGAGCGGACGGTCCCGGCACGCGGGAGGAAGCGCTGCGCCTCGGGCACGCCGTCGGCGCAATGCAGGCTCACCTGCTTCCCCATCGACTCGAGCGCGAGGCCGAGCGCGATCGCCGACCCGATCGTGTCCGGATCCGGGTCGCGGTGCGAGACGATCGCGATCCGGCGCGCGCGGCGCAGCTCGGCGAGCACGTCGTTCACTGGCGCCCCCGTTCCTTCGCTTCGCGCAGCAGCGAGCTGATCCGCGCGGAGCGCTCCGCCGAGCGGTCCGAGACGAAGAACAGCTCCGGCACGAAGCGAAGGTCCACCCGCGATCCGAGCTCGTGACGGAGGTAGGGTTTGGCCTCGGTCAGCGCGCGCATCGTCGTGGCGATCTGCTCGTCGTCGCCCAGGACGCTGACGTGGACCTTCGCGGTGCGCAGGTCGTCGGTGGTCTCCACGGCCGTCACGGTCGAGAACGCGATCCGCGGGTCGCGCAGCTCCTCGCTGATGATCGTGCCGAGCTCGCGCTGCAGGAGCGCATTGACGCGATCGGCGCGCTTGAAGCTCATCCCCTCGGCTTGGGCTGCACGACGAAGGCCTCGATGATGTCGCCGACCTGCTCGTCGTTCGTGCCTTCGAGCACGATCCCGCACTCCAGGCCCGCGTTCACCTCGCGCACGTCGTCCTTCATGCGCCGCAGCGAGCCGATCGAGCCCTCCCACACCGCCGCGCCGCCGCGGATGAGGCGTGCCTGTGCGCCGCGGCGCATCGTGCCGTCGGCGACCATGCAGCCGGCGATGGTCGTCTTGCCGGCGGTGAAGATCTGCCGCACCTCGGCGTGACCGAGGACGCTCTCGACCATCACCGGCTCGAGCATGCCGCTGAGGGCCTTCTGGACCTCGTCGAGCAGCTCGTAGATGACCTTGTACTGGCGCACGTCGACGTTCGTCGCTTCGGCGGCACGCCGGGCCGGGGCCTCCATCTTGGTGTTGAAGCCGATCACGACGGCGCCCGACGCCGCCGCGAGCGTAAGGTCCGACTCCGTGATGTCGCCCACGCCGTCGTGGATGAGCTGCAGGGCGACCTCGTCCTGCGGGATCCTCGCGAGGGCGCCCTTGATAGCCTCGAGCGATCCCTGGACGTCGGCCTTGAGCACGATCTTCAGCTCCTTGGCCCTGCCCTCCTTGACCTGCGCGAACATCTCGTCGAGCGTCGCCGGGCGCTCCGCGCCCGCGCCGCCCGCGCGCTCGCGCTCGTTCTGCGCGACGAGCGCCTTCGCGGTCTTCTCGTCGGGCACCGCGCGGAAGACGTCGCCGGCTTCGGGCACGCTCGGCAGGCCGAGGATCTCGACCGGACGCGACGGCTCCGCGCGGCCGACGGTCTTCCCTTTGTCGTCGGTCATCGCGCGAACGCGGCCATAGGTCGCGCCCGCGACGACGAGGTCGCCGCGCTGGAGTGTCCCGGTCTGCACGAGGACGGTCGCGACCGGACCGCGCTTCGCGTCGAGGTGCGCCTCGATGACGCGCCCGATCGCGGGACGGTCCGGGTTCGCCTTGAGCTCCGCGACGTCGGCGACGAGCAGCACGACCTCGATGAGCTCCTCGATGCCCTGCTTCGTCCGCGCCGACACGGGCACGAGCGGCGTGTCGCCGCCGTATTCCTCGATGGTGACGCCACGCTCCGCGAGCTGCGACTTCACCTGATCGGGGTTCGCGTCGGCCTTGTCGATCTTGTTCAGCGCGACGACCATCGGCACGCCCGCGGCATTCACGTGCGAGATCGCCTCGATCGTCTGCGGCTGCACGCCGTCGTCCGCCGCCACGACGAGCACCGCGACGTCCGTGATCTGCGCGCCGCGCGCGCGCATCGCGGTGAACGCCTCGTGACCGGGCGTGTCGAGGAACGTGATCTTCCGGCCGTTGTGCTCGATCTGGTACGCGCCGATGTGCTGCGTGATGCCGCCGGCCTCGCGCGAGGTCACGTTCGTCGAACGGATGGCGTCGAGGAGGCTCGTCTTGCCGTGGTCGACGTGGCCCAGGACGGTGACGACCGGCGGCCGGTCCTTCAGCTTGCTCGGGTCCTCTTCGGTCCAGAGCTCCACCTTGCCGGCGGGTGCTTCGGCCTCCGTGGGCTCCTCGGGAGCGGGCGCCTCGGCCTCCGCCGTCGTCTCGAACCCGAGCTCGGCCGCGACGAGCGACGCGGTGTCGAAGTCGATGGTCTGGTTGATCGAGGCCATGACGCCCATACCGACGAGCTTCTGGATGACGTCGACGCGGCTGACATCGAGGATGTTCGCGAGCTCGCCGACCATGATGGTCTTGGGCAGGACGACAGGCGGCCGGCCGTTCGCGCCGGCCTGGACCGCCACCGGCTCGGGAGCGGGCATGGGCGCCTGCTGCGGCTGAGGCCGCTGCGGACGGCGTCCCCGTGGGCGCGGCCCGCGCTGCGGTGGCAGTCGGCGTGGTCTTGCTTTCGGCATCAGCGCTTCTCCTCAGATCGTCTCGCCCGATCTCTCGGCTTCGCCGAGAGACTCGCTCAGGCTGGTGGTTTCGCTCCTCGCCGCGAATCCGCTCGTCGCTCAGATTGTCTCGCCCGCGCCGCGTCAGCCATCTCGGCGCGCAGCCGCTCCGCGGTCACATCGTCGATCGTGACCGCCAGTGCTCGGCCCAGGGCTCCTTCTCGAAGGCCGCGCTCGAGGCACACCGGGTCGGGATCGAGGTACGCCCCCCGTCCGGCCGCCTTCCCGCGAAGGTCCACCGAGAGCCCGCCCGCCGGCGAGCGCACCACCCGAACGAGCTCGCGCTTCGCTCGGACCGTTCGGCAGGCCACGCACGTGCGCTGCGGTGTGGGGCGTCCCGCACCGCTAGCGCCGGTCGCGCTTCTTCTTCCCTCCGAGGAGCGCGCGGTCCTCTTCATCCAGGTCCTCCTCGTCAGCCAGCGCCGACTCCGCCTCGACCTCGGCGACGAGGTCGTGACGGATCTCGGCGTCCTCAGCCTCCGGCAGCGGCATCGGCTCCGCGGCCGCGGCCTCGACGACCGGCTCGGGCTCGGGCTCGAGCTCGGCGCGGACCTCGGACTCGCTTCGGATGTCGATGCGCCAACCGGTGAGCTTCGCGGCGAGACGGGCGTTCTGGCCCTCCTTGCCGATCGCCAGCGACAGCTGGCGGTCCGGCACGACGACGTACGCGGTCTTGTCCTCCGCGACGATGTCGACGCGCACGACGTGCGCGGGCTCGAGCGCGTTGGCGACGTACTGCTCGGGCTTCTCGCTCCACTCGATGATGTCGATCTTCTCGCCACCGAGCTCGTTGACGATCGCCTGCACGCGCAGACCGCGCTGCCCGATGCACGCGCCGCGGGCGTCGATGCCGGGCTGGCGCGCGCGGACGGCGATCTTGGTGCGAGAGCCGGCCTCGCGAGCGATGCCGACGATCTCGACCTGCCCGTGATAGATCTCCGGGACCTCGAGCTCGAAGAGCCGCTTCACGAGAAGCTTGTGCGCGCGGCTGACGATGATGGCGGGCCCGCGCAGCGTGCGGCGTACCTCGAGGACCACCACTTTGCGGTGCTGCCCGATGAAGTACCGCTCGTGCGGCGCTTGCTCGTTGCGCGGCAGGATGGCCTCGGCCTTGCCGAGCTCCATGATCGCGGAGCCCGCTTCGAAGCGGCTGATCTGCCCGTTGATGATGTCGCCTTCGCGCTGGGCGTACTCCGCGAAGACCTGCTCGCGCTCGGCCTCGCGCAGCGATTGCTGGATGACCTGCTTCGCGGTCTGCGCGCCGATGCGACCGAGCGCCGCCGCCGACTCCTCGAGCGGCACGACGTCGCCCAGCTGCGCGTCCGGCTTGATGCGCTGCGCCGCCTTCAGCTCGATCTGGAGCTTCGGGTCCTCGACCTTCTCCACGACGGTCTTGAGCAGATAGACCTTGAAGGCCCCCGTCGTGATGTCGACCTTGACGTCGATGTTCTCTTCGGCGCCATACGCACGCTTGAGCGCGCGCGCGATGATGTCGCCAACGACCTCTTTGGGGAGACCCTTTTCGGCGGAGAGCTGCGCTAGACCGGTGACGAGTTCTCGGTTCATCGCCGTTGCTCCCCCTACATCTTCAATTCGGTACGCTCGGTTCGCTCGCTATACCGGGGCTCCTGCCCCTGGGCGACAAAAAAAGTGGGGGTCACCCACTTTTACTGGCGCCCGAGGACGACAGGCGTCGCCCGCCGACCTAGGGAAATATTAGCAAACCTCTCGAGGAGCGGAAAGGGCCGGCCGCCGCGCCGCCCCTAGGTCAGGTTGTTGCCGACGTTGGAGAAGAAGTTCTTGATCTGGCCCGAGAAGAACACCTGTGTCGCGAGCAAGACGAGCGCGATGAGGGCGATGATGAGTGCGTACTCGGCCATCCCCTGTCCCTGATCATCCTTCCAGAACGCTCGCATCCGTACTCCTTGCGCGGCGCGGCGGCCAGCATAAGCCTGCCATGTCCAAGGCCGTCTGTCAGCCTGCCGGACGGGCTCGTCACCTCCCTGCCACCGAGGCGCGGCCCGCCGAGCGGAGCGCCGCCGTCACCCGCTCCTCGGTACTAGCCGTAGTGGCTGCTGGGGCGGACCGTAACGCGGCGAGGGCCTCCGCGGCGCTGTAGCCGAGGGCCTGCAGCGCCGCCGCCGCCTCGTCGTCCACCGGCATGGCGCCGGTCTCGCGCTCGATCCCGGCGCGCGCGACCTTTCCCTTCAGATCGACGATGAGCCGCTCCGCCGTCTTCTTTCCCACACCGGGCGCCTTCGAGAGCGCCGCGACGTCCCCGCTCGCGATCGCCGACGCGACCTGCGCGGGTCGGGCGACGCCGAGGATCGACATCGCGGCCTTCGGTCCGACGCCCGAGACGCCGATGAGCATCTCGAAGAGCGCGAGCTCCTCGCGCGTCTCGAAGCCGTAGAGCTGGTGCGCGTCCTCGCGGATGACCTGATGCGTGTGCAACGTGACCGCGTCGGAGCTCGGATGCCGCGGCACGAAGACCTTGTAGCCGACACCACGCACGTCGACGATCACGTGATCGCTGCCGCGCGCGACCACGTCGCCGCGGATGAGCGCGATCATGTGGCCATCGCGACGGCGGCGGCGTACTTCACGCGCTGCGCATGCGTGAGCGCGACGGCGATCGCGTCGGCGACGTTGTCCTCGGTGACCGGCGTCTCGAGCTTCAGAATGTGGCGGATCATCAGCTGCACCGCCTTCTTCCCGGCGCCGCCGCTGCCGGTCACCGATTGCTTCACTTCCTGCGGGGTGTACTCGGCGATCTCGAGGCCGGCGCGCGCGCCGCAGACGAGCGCGATGCCGCGTGCCTCGGCGACGCTCATCGCGGTCTTCACGTTCTTGTTGAAGTAGAGACGCTCAAGGGCGAGCGCAGCGGGTGCGTGCTCCGCGATGAGCGCGTCGAGCGCGTTCGCGATGCCGAGGAGCCGCTCCGCGGCGCCGCCGTCGCATCCGGCCGGCACGAGGCCGCAGCGCAAAAGACGCGGCGGATCGCTGTCGAGCGCGAGGAGCGCGTATCCCATCCCGGTGGTCCCCGGGTCGATGCCGAGGACGGTGAGACGGCTACGCGTGCTGGAGCACCTCGACGGGGATGTCGAAGTTCGCGTGCACCTTCTGGACGTCGTCGAGGTCCTCGAGCCCTTCGACGAGCTTGATGACCTGCTGCGCCTTGTCGCCTTCGACGCGCACGGTCGTCGTGGGGCGCATGGAGATCTCCGCCGAGCTGATCGGGATGCCCGCGGCCTCGATCGCCTTCTTCACGGCCTCGAAGGCCGTCGGCGTGGTGTACACGGTGATGAGGGACCCGTCGACCTCGACGTCCTCGGCGCCCGCGTCGATGGCGACGAGCTGGACCTCGTCCACGGAGCGGCCGGCGGCGTCGATCTCGATGATGCCCTTCTGTTCGAAGAGCCATTGCACCGAGCCCGACTCACCGAGCTTGCCGCCATGCCGCACGAACGCCGCGCGGACCTCGGACGCGGTGCGGTTCCGGTTGTCCGTCGCCGCCTCGACCATGATCGAGACGCCGCCGGGCCCGTAGCCCTCGTAGACGACGCTTTCGATCTGCGCGCCGTCGCCGCCGCCCGTCGCGCGCTCGATCGCCCGCTGGATGTTCGCGTGCGGCATGTTCACGGCGCGAGCGCGGTCGAGTGCGAGCCGGAGCCTGAAGTTGGCCTCAGGATTGGGCCCTCCTTCACGCGCGGCGAGCATGATCTCGCGCGTCACCTTCGTGAAGACGACGCCGCGCTTCACGTCGGCGGCGCCCTTCTGGCGCTTGATCTGGGACCACTTTGAGTGACCGGACATCGGCTGAATAGTATGTCCGAGCACACTGTCGTCGACTAGCGCTGTGGGGGAGAAGCACATGCCTTCTGTCGCTCCGGAGAAGATCCGCAACGTCGCGGTGGTCGGGCACGGCGGGTCCGGCAAGACGACGCTCGTCGAAAGCATCCTCTTCGCGGCCGGCGCCACCGCCCGCCTGGGCAAGGTCGACGACGGAACGAGCATCCTCGACACCGATCCCGAGGAGCACAAGCGCAAGATCACCATCAACGTCGCGATCGCGTCGCTCCAGCACGACGGCGTCAAGATCAACTTCCTCGACACGCCCGGATTCGCCGACTTCGCCGGCGATCAGCGCGCCGCGCTGCGGGTCGCCGACGCGGCGGTCGTGGTCGTCGACGCGTCCGCGGGCGTGCAGGTGGGAACGCAGCTGGTGTGGACCGACCTGGAGAAGGCGAAGATGCCCCGCATCGTCGTGATCAGCCGGCTCGACCGGGAGAACGCCGACTTCGACCGCGTGCTCGCTCAGCTCCGCGAGGCGTACGGCATCCGTGTCGTCCCGCTGCACGTGCCGGTCGGCGACCACCAGGCGATGTCGGGCACGATCGATCTGCTGCACGGCACCGTGCTGAAGGGTCCGAAGGACAGGCCGGTCGACATGGTGGCACAGGACAAGGAGCGCGTCGGGCAGTACCGCCAGCAGCTGGTCGAGGCGATCGTGGAGACCGACGAGGATCTGCTCACCCGCTATCTCGACGGCAAGGAGCTCTCCTACGACGAGCTGCGCGACGCGCTGCACGCCGCCGTGCGCGAGGGCAGCGTGCTGCCGGTCATCGCGACCTCGTCGACGAAGAACGTCGGCTACGCGGGCCTCCTCAACACGATCGCGGAGATGCTCCCCTCGCCCGTCGAGGCCGGCTCGATCATCGGCCGCTCCGCGTCGGGCGAGGAGGTCGCGCGCAAGGTCGACCCCGACGAGAAGCTGGCCGCGTTCGTGTTCAAGACGCTCGCCGACCCGTTCGTGGGGAAGCTCTCCTACGTGCGCGTGTACTCGGGGACGCTGCGCCACAACTCGCAGGTCTTCGACGCGCAGAAGAACGAGACAGAGCGCGTCGGGCAGATCTTCTTCCTGCGCGGCAAGGAGCAGGAGGCGACCGACGCCGTCGTGGCTGGCGACATCTGCGCGATCCCGAAGCTCACGGCGACGTCCACGAACGCGACGCTCACCGACAAGGACGCGCCCGTGACGCTCGCGCCGATCGACTTCCCTCCGCCCTCGTTCTCGGTGGCGATCGAGCCGCAATCGAAGGCCGACCTCGACAAGCTCGGCACCGCGCTGCACAAGCTCACCGACGAGGATCCCTCGCTTCACGTGCGGCGCGACGACGCGACGCACGAGACGATCCTCTCCGGCATCGGAGAGTCGGCGATCGACACCGCGGTCCACCACCTGAAGGAGAAGTTCGGCGTGCAGGTCCAGACGCGCACCCCGCGCGTGCCGTACAAGGAGTCGATCCGGAAGAAGGCGTCGGCGCAGGGCCGCTACAAGAAGCAGACCGGGGGCCACGGCATGTTCGGCGACACGTGGATCGAGGTGGAGCCGCTCCCGCCGGGCAGCGGCGTCGAGTTCGCGACGCGCATCGTCGGCGGCTCCGTGCCGCGCAACTTCTGGCCGGCGGTCGAGAAGGGCATCCGGGAGGCCGCCGAGCGAGGCGTCATCGCCGGCTATCCGCTCTCCGACTTCCGCGCCACGCTGTACGACGGCTCGTTCCACGCCGTCGATTCGAACGAGATGAGCTTCCGCGTCGCGGGCTCGCTCGGCCTGCAGGCGTGCGTCCGCGAGGCCGATCCCTACCTGCTCGAGCCGATCCACGAGCTCGAGGTCCTCGTGCCCGAGGAGCAGATGGGCGACGTGCTCGCCGACCTGAACGGGCGGCGCGGGCGCGTGCTCGGCATGGAGGCGACCGGCGCGGGATACCAGCGCATCAAGGCGCACGTGCCGCTCGCGGAGATCTTCCGCTACGCGACCGACCTTCGCTCCATGACCGGCGGGCGCGGCACCTTCAGCTCGCGGTTCCTGGGCTACGAGGAGTGCCCGTCGCACATCGCGCAGAAGGTCATCGCCGCGCACGAGGAGCAGGCGGAGGAGACCGCGGCCGCCCATTGAGTTGAGTCCGCGCCCGGTCAGAGCGGGGCGTTCGCGACCTCGAGCGTGTTTCGCGCGGTCCAGGCGGCGCTCTCGAGCCGCCCACGTCCGACTTGGTACGCGATGTGGCTCACGCCGATATCGAGCTCGCAGCAGCTCCCGGGACGCCGGCACCTCGAGGCCCATCGCGTCGTAGTGCCGTTCGAGCTCGCCGCGGATGTCGATGCCGCCCCACCGCTCGCGGTACCAGGGCCACCAGAACGTGAGGAGCGCGGCGTCGTAGAGGACGTCGCCGAAGAGCGACGCGCCCCAGTCGAGCAGCACGACTCCCCGCTCGTCGGCGAGCACGTTGACGTTGAGGAGGTCGTTGTGCACCAGATGGCGGTCCTCCGGGCAGAAGGGCGGGAGCTCCCGCATGTGGGCGAGGCCCGCGTCGGACGCGGCGCCGCCGATCGGCGACGCCGCGAGCCGCCGCCGCTGCGCGGCGCGCTCGCCGGGCGGATCCTCGAGCACGAGGGTGTCGTGCCGGCTGCGGTGCTCGCCGCGTGCGTCGCGGTGCCAGAGGCCGTAGCCCGACGTGCCGGAGAGATCCGCCTCTCGCAGCGCGTCCATCGCCGCGAACAGCGACGGCAGGATCCGCCGCATCCCGTCCGCGCCGAGGTCGTCGATCGGTCGTCCGCGCACCCGCTCCGAGATGCCGTAGGCGCCCGCCTGCAGGTCGCCGATCTCGACGATCCGCGGCGTGCGCAGTGCCGGCGAGACCCGGCGCTGCGCGTAGCTGTCCTTCTCGAGATCGCCGCGGCGCTCGTGGAAGCGGGCCACGTAGGCGCGGCCGTCCTCGACGAACGAGAACGCGGCGGACCACTCGCCGCCCCCAAGCGGCACGAGGTCGCGCGCGTCGTGACCGCGTGCGCGCAGCAGGTCCCGAGCCTCGGAGGGGGTGAGGACGATGGGCACCGCGCGGAGATCAGGGGATGTCGGCGACGATCCGGCGCGAAAAGTAGCTAAGGAGCCATTCGATGAGCAGCGTCCCGCGGTTGCGCACGCCGACGAGCTGCATGAGGTAGTTCGCGCGCCACACCGTCCACGCCGGGAGACCCGAGAGCACGATGCGCACCGGCCGCGCGAACTCCGCGCCGGCCTTGGTGCGTCCGAGCGCGATGAGGTCGCCCTTACGGTGGTACCGGAACGCCTCGATCGGCTCGCCGCGGACGAGATGCCGGACGTTGCGCGCGGCCGCGGGCGCCTGCAGCACCGCGACCTGCGCGAGCTGCGGCAGCGGCCCGCCGCCGTCGACGAACGCGGCGGCGTCGCCGAACGAGAGCACGTCGTCGCGTCCACCGACGCGGAAGGACTCGTCTACCGCGAGGCGGCCGTCCTTCGACTTCGGCAGGTCGAGCGACGCGAGGAGCGGATTGGGCCGGACGCCACCTGCCCACACGACGGTGTGCGCGGTGAGCGTCGTCCCGTCCCTCGTGCGGACGGTCCGCGGCGCGACCTCGGCGACGAGCGTGCGCAGGAGGACGCTCACGCGCAGCTCGGCCATGCGCTTCGCCGCGATCCGCGAGAGGCGCTCGTCCATCTGCGGGAGCACGCGCTCCGAGGCGTCGACGATCGTGATGCCGGGCTCGCGATCGAAGTCGATCGTCGGATAGATGTGGCGGAGCGTGTGGTCCATGAGATCGCGCATCGACGCGGCGAGCTCGATGCCCACCGGGCCGGCGCCGACGATGACGAAGGACAGCAGCTCGCGCCGCCGACCGGCGTCCGTCTCGCGCGCCGCCTCCTCGAAGATGGACAGGATGCGGTGGCGGATCCTGCGTCCGTCCTCGAGCCACTTCAGCGTGAGCGCGTGCTCGCGCGCGCCCGGGATGCCGTAGTCGTTCGTCACCGATCCGGGCACGACGACGACGTGGTCGTACGGGTACGCGCCCTCGCCGGTGCGGACGAGACGCCGCTCCAGGTCGATGCCGGTCACCTCGGCGCGCGCGAAGCTGTAGCCGGCGCGGGCGAGCGCGACGCGCAGCGGATACGCGACCGCGTGCGCGGGAAGCTCGCCCGTCGCGACCTGATAGAGCAGCGGCGTGAAGAGATGGAAGTTGTTGCGGTCGATCACCGTCACCTGGGCCTCGTCGGGCGCCAGCTTGTTCTCGAGACGCCGCACCAGGTGCAGCCCGGCGAAGCCGCCCCCGACGACCACGACGCGCTTCATCCGCGACGCTCGGCGCTCACTGCGGCCGCTTCCCCGCCTCGGATTCCACGCGCAGCAGCTCGCCGATGTACGACCTGGTGATCGGGTCGTTCGCGTCCAGGCCGGACGCGCGCTCGAGATGGCGGCGCGCGCTCGCGAGATTGCCGGCCCGCAGGTGCGCGAAGCCGGCGTCGGCGACGTACGCCGGATCGTCCGGGCGCAGCGACGCCGCGCGGTCGAGCGCTCGCAGCGCCGCGTTGGTGTCGTCGCGCATCAGCAGGGCGACGCCGAGCTCGTGCAGCGCGTCGGGCTGATCCGGCCAGAGCTCGAGCACCGTCGCGAACTCGGCCTGCGCCGCGGCCGCGTCGGCGCGCTGGCGCGCGACGATGCCGAGCCCGAAGTGCGCCTCCCACAGGTCGGGCTCGACCGCGAGCGCGCGCTCGAAGACGCGCGCGGCGTCGTCGAGCGCGGCGGCTTCGCCGGAGAGCGCGGCCTGGCCGGCGCGCTCGAGCTCGCGCTCGAGGTCCGGCGCGCGGAGCCCGAAGCGCAGGCGGTGCGCGTGTCCGGCCGCTTCGCCCACGCGCTCGGTGGCGAGCAGCGTGTCGAGCTCGCCGAGCGCGGTCTCGCGGGATCCGGACGCGAGCAGCACACGGGCGAGGTTGAGCCGAACGACGCTCGGCGCGCCCGCCGCGAGCGCCTCGCGGTAGCGCGCCGCGGCGTCGGCGAGCTCGCCCTTCGCGTGCAGCGCCGCCCCGTGCGACGCGTACAGCTCCCAGCTCGTCGTCCCCGCGCCGATCGCGCGCGCGAACGCGTCCCGTCCCGTCTCGAGATCACCTCGCTGGAACGCGACGATCGCCCGCAGCTCCTGCGCCTCGCCGTACGCCGGGCTCGCCTCGGGGATACGCCGGAGATGCGCGAGCGCGGGCGCGATCGCTCCGGCGTTCGCGTAGAGCTCCGCGAGGCGGACGACGTCCACGTCCGGGAGCGGGTGCAGCGAGTGCGCGTGCTCGAACGCGATGATCGCGCCGTTCGCGTCGCCCGCCTCCGCGCGCAGCTGACCGAGGACGTAGTGCGCGCGCCACGAGCTCGGCCGGAGTGTGATGAGCTCCTCCAGCGCCCGCACCTCGTGCGTCGCCGCCCCGCGCTCGAGCGATTCCGCGGCCAGCACGAGGATGCGCTCCTCGCAGATCTGGCTCGCCGGATCGGCACGTGCCGAGCGCAGGTATCCCTCGAGGGCGGACCGCAGCGCGTCGTCCGCGCGGTGCGCGTCGCTCGGCCGGAGCAGCGTCGCGTTCACCTCTTCGTCCATCGCCTCGAGGAGCGCGGCGTACGACGCCTCGTTCGCGGTGGCGGGGGCGGTCACCTCCGTCGACGGCGTGACCGCGAGAGAGCGCGCGATCCACGACGCGAGCGCCGGCTCGAGCTCGTGCAGCGCGTCCGCGGGCACCGGCAGCGTCACGCGCGCCGCCTCGCGGCGCGTCGCGGAGTCGACGAGGGTCGCGTCGAGCGCGCGGCCATCGCCCTCGCGATACGTCGCGGTGAGCGCGTGCGTCGCCCCGAGCGAGGACGCGTACCGCGCCGCGAGGTCGGGGTCGGGCGACGAGCCGAACACGAGGTACCCCGCCTCGCTCGACGCCTCGGGCATCGCGACGAGGAACACCGGGCGCAGCTCGAGGGCGGTGTCATCGGCGAATCGATCGACGAGGCGGCGCGCGAGCTGCCGCGCCCACGCGCCGGCCCGCGGGTCGGCGCCGCGCGCGCCGAAGGGGACCACCGCGATGACAGGGCGCGGACTCACTGTGCTAGCGGAAGCGCACGCGCGTGTAGTTGCGCTTCCCCACCTGCACGACGTGTTCGCCGCTCGCCGGCACCATGAACTCGACGTTCACCCTCGATCCGTCCACCTTCACGCCGCCCTGCTCGATGACGCGCCGAGCCGAGGTCTTGCTCTTCTCGATCGCGGCGCGCACGAGCAGGTCGACGATGCCGACCTCGCGCTCGCCGTCGGCCTCGAGGGCGACGTCCTTCATATCGGCGGGCATCTCGCCCTTCTGGAACTGCCGCGCGAAGGCCGCCTTCGCCTCGTCGGCCGCGGCCGGTGAATGCAGCTCGCTGGTGATCTGCCAGGCAAGCCGCTCCTTCGCGGCCTTCGGTCCGAGCTCCTTGCGCGCGAGCGCTCCGAGCAGCTCCTTCACCTCGGGCAGCGGGAGGTCCGTCGCCCACTCGAAGTAGTGCGGCATGAGCGCGTCATCGATGGACATGACCTTACCGAAGACCTCGTTCGGCGGGTCGGTCAGCCAGATGCCCGTCCTCGGCTTCGACTTGCTCATCTTCTCGCCGTCGAGGCCCTCGAGGAGGGGCACGATGAAGACCTGCTGGGGCCGCTGCCCGAGCTGGGTCTGCAGCTCGCGGCCGGCGAGGATGTTGAAGAGCTGGTCGGTGCCGCCCATCTCGACGTCGGCCTCGATCGCGACGGAGTCGTATGCCTGGAGAAGCGGGTACAGCAGGTCCTTGATGGGGATGGGCGTCTTCTTCTCCATGCGCTTGCGGAACTCCTCGCGCTGGAGCATCTGCTGCGCGGTGAACTTCGACGCGAGGTCGATGACGTCCCGAAGGCCGAACCTTCCGTACCACTCCGACTGAAAGACGATCCGGGTGTTCCCCTTGGGTACGATCATGTGGAACTGCTCGAGGTAGGTCTCGGCGTTCTTCATCACCTGCTCGTGCGACATGGTCGGACGCGTCTCGTCCTTGTCGGTCGGATCGCCGATCTGCGTCGTCCAGTCGCCGATGATGAGCACGATCTCGTGGCCCCAGCGAGCGAGCTGGCGCAGCTTGCGAAGCCCGACCGCGTGGCCGATGTGCAGGTTCGGACGCGTCGGGTCGAAGCCCTGCTTGATACGCAGCGGCCGCTCTCCCGACCGCAACAGCGCGGCGAGCTCCTCGCGCACGATGACGTCGGCGACACCGCGCGTCAGGAACTCGTCGAGCTCCGCTTTCGAAGGGATCGTGGGCATGCGACAAGGATACGAGCGAGGAGCGGGTCTCCCGCGACGAGCGAGTCAACAGCTTCGGTTTTCGCCAACCCAGCGGTTAGCATTCGCTGCATCGCGCGCACGAAGAGGACCCGAGAGCACGCGCTCGGGCGGGGGCCATATCGCCAGTTGCGCCGCCGGAACGGCGGCGCGGTCCGTGCTCGGCTCGCGGTCCTTCCCTCCATCCTCGCGGCCGTCCTGATCGCCGGCGTCGCGCTCGCCACGGTCGGGGCGGTGGCCGCGTTCGCCTTCTTCAGCGCGGACCTTCCCGCGCCCGAGGAGCTCGCGAAGGACCCGCTGGCCCTCTCGACGAAGGTCTACGACCGCACCGGCACGATGCTGCTCTACCAGTTCGAGGTGGAGCGGCGCGAGATCGTGAGCCTGGATCAGGTGCCGCAGCAGATGATCGACGCGACGCTCGGCGCCGAGGACAAGACCTTCTGGACGAACCCGGGCGTCGATGTCTTCGGCATCCTGCGCGCGGCGCGCGACGACCTGCTCCACCGGACCGTCGTGAGCGGCGCGTCGACGATCACGCAGCAGCTCGTGAAGCAGCGCATCGTCGGCGACGAGGTCAGCGTGACCCGCAAGATCAAGGAGGCGATCCTGTCCGTCGAGGTCACGCGCACGTACTCGAAGAAGCAGATCCTCGAGCTCTATCTCAACCAGATCTACTACGGGAACCAGGCCTACGGGATCAAGGCGGCCGCGGAAACGTACTTCGGCAAGTCGGACCTCTCCACGCTCACGCTCGCCGAGTCCGCGCTGCTCGCGGGATTGCCGCAGCAACCCTCGGCGCTCGATCCCTCGGATCCGGAGAACGTCGCGAGCGCGAAGGCGCGGCGCGCGTACGTGCTGGGCCAGATGGTCGACATGGGCGCCATCACCGAGGACCAGGCCGCGGCGGCCGACGCGGAGCCGATCAAGGTCGCGGGCGTGCAGATCACGACGATCACCGCGCCGCACTTCGTCTTCCAGGTGCGCGATCAGCTGAAGCAGATCCTCGGCGGCAACGAGGCGGCCGTGACGCGGGGCGGCTTCAAGGTCATCACCACGCTCGACATGAACAAGCAGAAGGCCGCCGAGCGGAACGTGAAGGAACACGTCGAGGACCTGCACGGCAAGAACGTGTGGAACGCCGCGCTCGTGAGCATCGACCCGCGCAACGGCGAGGTGCTCGCGTACGTCGGGTCCGTCGACTACTACAACCGCGACGATCCGCGCGTGCAGGGGCAGTTCGACGTGGCCGGCATCGGGCTGCGGCAGCCCGGGTCGTCGTTCAAGATGTTCAACTACCTCACCGCGCTGAAGAAGGGCGCGACCCCTGCGACCGTCGTCGTCGACGCCCGCACCGACTTCACGGGCAAGGCCGATCCCAACAACATGAACCGGAACACCTGCGGCTACTGCCCGGAGAACGCCGACCTGCAGTACCACGGGCCGGTCACGATGCGGCAGGCGCTGCGCGAGTCACGCAACGTCCCGGCGGTGAAGTTCCTCGCGCAGTACAGCGGCATCGAGGACACCATCCAGACCGCGCGCGACATGGGGATCACCACGCCGATCGACCCGTCCCAGGTCGGCCTCTCCCTCACCCTGGGCGCGCAGGTCGTGAAGCTCATCGACATGACGAGCGCGTACGGCGTCCTCGCGAACAACGGCGTGCGCGTGGCGCCGACGTTCATCCAGCGCGTCGAGGACCCGCGCGGCAAGGTCGTGTGGGAGCACAAGGACTACGAGCAGAAGCAGGTCGTGGACAGGTCGATCGCGTGGCTCATGACGGACATCCTGAAGGACATGACCGATCCCGCGAAGGACTTCATCTTCGGATCGTGGACCAACATCGGCCGCCCGGCCGCGCTCAAGACGGGCACGACCGACAACCTGCGCGACGTGTACAGCGTGGGCTACGTGCCGCAGCTCGTCACCGGGATCTGGATGGGCAACAGCAACAACCTCGAGATGTCCTCGAACGACTTCTCGAGCGCCATGGGCCCGGGCGTGCTCTGGCGCGACTACATGAAGGAAGTGCTGGCGGACACACCGAAGGCCGACTGGGAGCGCCCGGCGAACATCGTGACGGCGCAGGTCGTCGTAGCGCCCGGCGCGTTCGGCGGATACGGCTCCGGTCTGCTTCCGTCGTCGCTCTCACCGTTCTCGATGTCCGAGAACTTCATCAAGGGCACGCAGCCGGCGCGCGCCGACGACTGGTTCGTCCTGGGCTGCCCGCAGCCGGACGGCACGCGCAAGGTCGCGCTGCAGCTCAAGGAGAACGCGCCGCCGACGTGGCAGCGCTACACCGACAAGTGGGTCGCGGACGCCAACGCGGGCCTCCACACCTACGGGCGCTACTCGTGGAACGTCATCGGCTCGCAGCCGTGCCCCAGCCCATCGCCGTCGCCCTCGCCGTCCGCGTCCCCGTCGGCCACCGGCCCGCGACCCTCCGGATCCGGCGCGCCCATCCCGACGCCGACGTTCCCGCCCGGCATCACGCCGCCCCCCATCCCGACGCCCACGCCGCCGCCGGGCCTGCGCACACCCACGCCGACGCCCTAGTCTTTTCCTCGTCAACGGGGGAAGGCGCCTCACCGCGATCGTCGCCTGCGTCGATGCGTCAGGCCGAGTCCTGCTCGTGCGCCAGCGCAGTGGTCCGTTCACCGGGGCGTGGCTGCTGCCCGGCGGCGGCGTCGACGACGGCGAGTCGATCGAGGACGCGCTGCGGCGCGAGATGCGCGAGGAGACGGGCTGCGAGCTCTCCGATGTGCGACCGGTCGCGGCGTATGAGGTCGACGAGCGAACGCAGGACTTCAGAGCCTTGGTGCATCTCTTCCGCGCGACGGCCGCCGGCGTGCCGCGGGCGGAGGCCGGCTCGGCGGTGCGCTGGGGCGCACCCGGCGATCGCGGCTATCACCCCGCGCTGCGGCGTGAGCTCGCCGACGCGGGCCTTCGTGCGGAGACGGACGGCGCGCTGGAGCGGGCCATGCGGCTCACGAACCTCTCCATGAGGCGCGTCGGCTAGCTCGCGTCTACAGCCGGACGATCGTCGCGCCCTCGCCGCCCTCGCTCTGCGCCGCGGTCGTGACCTCGCGCACGAGCGGATGCGACGAGAGCATCTCGCGCACCGCCGCGCGGAGCGCGCCGGTGCCTTTGCCGTGCACGATCCGGAGCCGGTCGATGCCGGCCACGGCGGCGTCGTTGAGGTAGCGGTCGAGCACCGCGAGCGCCTCCTCGGCGCGAGCGCCGCGCAGGTCGAGCTCGAGGGGCACGCTCGGCGCGCTGCCGCTCACGGTCGTCCGGGCCGAGCGCACCGGCTCTACGGTCGCGGGGGCCGCGCGCAGGCTCGAGACCGGAACGCGCAGGCGGAGCGCGCCCGCGGCGACATCGGCCATCCCCTTGTCGTCGACCGCGATCAGCGTGCCGGGCTCGCTCACGCCTTCGACGAGGACCGGTGAGCCGGCGGCGACGGGGATGGTCGTCGCCGGCGTGGCCGTGGGCGCCGCGGAGGCCTCCCGCGACCGCTGCGCGCTCGCGAGCGCCTCGCGCGCCTCGTCGACGAGGTTGCGCTTCGCGGCCTTGTCGCGCGCCTGCTCCGCCTGCCGGAGCGCGCGCCGCGCCTGCAGCAAGAGCTCGTCGGCCTCCGCCCGCGCGCGCCGCAGCGTGCGAGCGGCTTCCTCGCGCAGCTTCGCGCTCTCGCGCTCCGCATCCGCGGCCGCCCGTCGCGCGTCCTCGGCCGCGATGCGCGCGGAATCGAGCGCGCCCGCGAGCTCGGTGCGCTGGCGCTCGGCCTCGCGCAGCGTCCGCTCGAGCGACCGGTGCAGCTCCGAGAGATGCGACTCCGCGCGCCGCAGGACGCCCGCGTCGAGCCCGAGCCGGGACGCGATGGCGAACGCGTTCGAGGCTCCCGGGAGACCGACGTGCAGCCGGTACGTCGGGCGCAGCGTCTCGGTGTCGAACTCGACGCTCGCGTTCGAGACGCCCGGCGTGCTGAGCGCGAAGGCCTTGAGCTCGGGATAGTGCGTCGTCGCGGCCACGAGCACGCCACGCGCGAGGAGCGTCTCGAGCACGGCCATCGCGAGAGCGGCCCCTTCGTCCGGGTCGGTGCCCGCGCCGAGCTCGTCGAGGAGCACGAGATCGCCGCGGTCGGCCTCGGCGAGCGTCGCGACGACGTTGCGCAGGTGCGAGCTGAACGTCGAGAGCGACTGCGCGATGGACTGCTCGTCGCCGATGTCCGCGAACACGCGCCTCACGACCGGGACGCGGCTGCCTCGCTGCGCGGGGATGTGGAGCCCGCACGCCGCCATGAGCACGAGCAGGCCGATCGTCTTGAGCGTGACCGTCTTGCCGCCGGTGTTGGGCCCCGTCACCACGAGGGCGCGGAAATCGCTGCCGAGCCGGACGTCGATCGGCACGACCGCCGTCCCCTGCGCGACGAGCAGCGGATGCCGCGCCGCCGCGAGGTCCAGCGTCCCCTCGCCGTCGAGGATCGGCCGCTCGCACTCGAGCGCGTCGGCGAGCAGCGCCTTCGCGAGCGTGAGGTCGAGACGCGCGAGCGCGCCCGTCACCGCGTCGAGCTCGTCCGCGTCCTTCTCGACGCGGCGCGACAGCTCGTCGAGGACCCGCTGCACCTCGGCCTTCTCGGCGAGCTCGGCCTCGCGCAGGGCGTTGTTCGCCTCGAGGATCTCGAGCGGCTCGATGAAGACCGTCGCGCCGCTCGCGGACTGGTCGTGGATGATGCCCTTCACCGCACCGCGCATCTCCGACTTCACCGGGACGACGTAGCGCCCGCCGCGGAGCGTGACGATGGGCTCCTGCAGCGCCCGCGCGAGGTCGCTCGACCTCAGCAGCCCATCGAGGCGCTGCTGCAGGCGGGCCTGCGCCGCGCGGAGCTCGGCGCGCAGCCCGCCGAGCCGCGGGCTCGCCCGGTCGAGCACCTCACCCGTGCCGGAGACCGCGTGCTCGATGGCTTCCGCGAGCGGACGCGGCGGCCGCGCGAAGCGGGCGAGCGCCGCGAGCGGCGGATACGGGCGCACGTCCTCGAAGAGCTTCTGCGCGGCGCGCACCGTGTCCGCGACGGTCAGGAGCTGCCCCGGATCGAGCGCGCCGCCGAGGCGGGCGCGGCGGATCGCGTCGCGGATGTCGCGCGCGCCGCCGATGCCGGCCGAGGGCTGTGCGCGAAGGAGCGCGCGCGCCGCCGCGGTCTCGTCCTGGAGCCGCTCCGCCTCGCGAAGCTCGCTCGCCGGCACGATCGCTTCGGCAAGCTCGCGTCCGGGCACGAATGAGGAGCGCTCCCCGAGGAGCGCGCGCACGGCCGGCAGCTCGAGCGTGACGAGGGAACGCTCGGTGATGTCGCTCACCGCCGCGACACTCCGGGCGAGCCGCGCAGCGAGAAGCGCCAGGCACGCCCCGAGGTGACGCTCTCCGCGATCCCGACGCGCGTCGAGCGGTCGATCGCGCGAGCCGCGACGGGCGTCCCCTCGCGGAGATGCAGGGGCGACGTCACGAGGTCCCAGCCGGTGTGCGCGGTCGTGAGCCCGAACGCGCGGCCGATCCTGCCAGGCCCGGCGAGGGCGCGCGGGTCACCGCCCAGCCCCGCCAGCGGCTCCGCGCCGCGCAGGAGCACCGCGCCCGCGACGCCGGGCAGGTGGGCGACCACGTTCATGCAGTGATGGTTGCCGTAGATGAAGTACACGTACGCGACCCCCGGCTTGCCGAACATCACCGCCGCTCGCGGCGTCGGTCCACGGAACGCGTGCGACGCGGGATCGCGCTCTCCCAGATACGCCTCGACCTCGACGATCCGCGCGGCGCGGCGGCCGCCGCCGTCATCGTAGGCGAGCACGCGACCCACGAGGTCGCGCGCCACCACGAGGGTCGAGCGCGCGTAGAAGGAGCGCGGGAGGCGCGGGCCGAGGCGCATCGGCAAAGTGTGAGCGACGAGCGATTCACTCGCGAGGAGCGAGCTCCACGAGCGCGATGAATCAGATCTTCCGGCGCGGGTCGAGCGCGTCGCGCAGTCCGTCGCCGATGAAGTTGATGGACAGCACGACGACGAAGATGCAAAGACCCGGGAAGAGGACCCAATGCGGCGCGATCTCGATGAAGTCCTTCGCGTCGAAGAGGAGGCGGCCCCAGGTGGGCACGTCCGGCGGGAAGCCGAGGCCGAGGAATGACAGCGTCGACTCGGTGAGGATCGCGCCGCCGATGCCTATCGTGGCGGCGACCAGCACCGGCGACAGCGTGTTCGGCAGGATGTGCCGGAAGATGATCCGAGCGTCGCCGTCGCCGACGCAGCGCGCGGCCTCGACGAACTCCTTCTGCTTCAACGACAGGAACGACGCACGCACGAGCCGCGCGACCGGCATCCAGTTCAGGATGCCGATGACGAACACGATCATGAGGAAGATGCCGAGCTCCGGGCCGAAGAGCGCCTTCAGCGTCTCGCGGAAGAGGTACACGAGCACGAGGAGCAGCGGCAGCACCGGCAGCGACAGGAACATGTCGGTGACGCGCATCAGCGGGTTGTCGAGCGTGCTGAAGTAGCCCGCCATGGCGCCGACGGTCGTGCCGAGCGTGATCGCGACGAACACCGCGGAGAACCCCACGGCGATCGAGATGCGGCCGCCGTCGAGCATGCGGCCGAGCAGGTCGCGCCCGAGGTCGTCGGTGCCCATGAGGTGGTCGGGCGACGGACCCTCGAGCGAGCGCGTGAAATCGATGATCTTGGTGCCGGTGTACACGTACGGTCCGATGACGACGGCGATCACCAGGAAGACGAGCGTGAACAATCCGAGCATCGCGAGCCGATCCCGGGTGAACGTGTACCACGCGTCTTCCCACAGCGACCGCGGCTTGCGGACGAGGTCCACCGTCGCGAGCCGGGTGACCTCGCGCGTCGTCGTCGCCATCAGGCGTACCGGATCCGCGGGTCGAGCACTCCGTAGAGGACGTCCGCGAGGAGATTGAAGAGCACCACGAGCACGGCGAAGATCATGAGCACGGCCGTCACCACCGGCGTGTCGCCGAGGAAGATCGAGCGCACCAGAAGCTCGCCGATGCCGGGCACGTGGAAGATCTGCTCGGTGACGATTGCGCCGCCGAACACGGACGGGATCCCGAGCGCGACGAGCGTGACCACTGGGATGAGGCTGTTTCGAAGGACGTGCCGGATGATGACGAGCCGCTCCAGCAAGCCTTTGGCGCGGGCCGTACGCACGTAGTCGAGGGGTAGGTGCTCGAGCATCTCGGCGCGGATATATCGCGTGAAGACGGCGGCGTCGAAGAGGCCGAGCACCGCGATCGGCATGATCGACTGCCGCAGCTGCTCCGCCAGGGATCCGACGTCCTCGACCTTGAGATTCGAGTTGTAGACGAACGGGAGCCAGTGCAGCTTCACGCTGAAGACGATGATGAGGACGAGTCCCGTGAAGAACGTGGGGACCGAGAAGCCGAAGTAGGCGCCCGTCGAGAAGATGTGGTCGGCGATCGAGTTGCGCTTCACGGCCGAGACCATGCCGACCGGCAGGGCGATGACGAGTCCGACGATGTAGGCCACGCCGACGACCGCGAGCGTGTTCGGAAGGCGCTGCCAGATGAGGTCGATCACCGGCGAGTGGCTCAGGAACGAGAACCCGAAGTTTCCTTGGAGCATGCCCGTGACCCACTTCATGTAGCGCACCGGCCACGGCTCGTCGAGCCCGAGCGAATGACGGATCGCTTCGCGGACCTCCGGAGGAACGCGCGGATCCGCTCCAAATGACGAGAGCGGGTCGATGGGCGCGAGGGCGAGGATCGCGTACATGATGAAGCTGATCGCGAACAGGGTCGGGATCGCGATGAGCAATCGACGGACGATGTAGCGGCCCACGCTCTACCTCGGCTCGATGCGGGGCCGCCTGGGCGGCGCGGAGCTTTCGCTACCGCGCCGCCCTTCCTGCGGCTTCACGCGCGTACTACTTGGACCAGTCCGCGATGTTGTACATCTCCGAGTCCCACGGCGACGGGTCGACGCCCTTCAGGCTCTTCGCCACCGCTGAGGTCGCGAAGGTCCGGTTCACGATCGGGATGACCGCGACGTCCTGGATGAGCAGGTCGTTCGCCTTGGTCGCCAGCTCGTTGCGCTTGTTCTGGTCGGTCTCGGTGCGCAGCTGCGCGATGATCGCGTCGAAGTCCTTGTTGCAGTACCGGGCGTAGTTGCCGGACTGCCAGTTGTTCGCCTTCGCGGCGACCTGGCTGCACGACCACCCGTTGTTGTAGTAGGACGTCGGGTCCGGGTCGCCGGAGTTCGTGTACATCTCGACGTCCGCCCAGAAGTGGTTCGCGCCATCCGGCGAGGTGTTCGTGAAGAAGACCGCGGCGTCGACGGACTTCAGGTTGACCTTGAAGCCGACCGACTCCCAGTTCTGCTTCATGACGTTCTGGGTGTTCTGACGGATCGCGTTGACCGTGGTCTGGTAGGTGAGCTCGAGCCTCACGCCGCCCTTGGCGCGGACGCCGTCGGCGCCCTTGACCCAGCCGGCGCCGTCGAGCTCCTTGTTCGCGGCCGCGAGGTCGAACTTGCACACGTCGAAGCTCGCGCTGGCCTTGGAGTTCATCGGCTCCGGTGCGGTGAGGATGTTGCACGTCGGCTTGCCGATGAGTCCGTCGCCGTAGAACCGCGAGGCGACGGTGTTGCGGTCGGTGGCCATCGCGAGAGCGCGGCGGACCGCCTTGTCGCTGAAGAACGGGTGCTTCGTATCGGGTTCGCCGCGCTTGTCGCCGAGCGAGGGCGACGGGTCGGCGAAGTTCACGAGGATGCGCTCGACGCTCGAGCCGTAGACGGTGACGAGGTTCGCGAGGGTCGACGAGGAGGCCATCGGCTTGAGGATGGTCGCGTCGACCTGCAGGTTCCACGCGTAGTCGGCCTCACCGGTTTGGAACGCCGCGCGGGCCGCGCCCTGCGCGTCGCCGCCGCCCTTGAAGGTGACGCTCTTGAAGTACGGCTTCTTCGGGTCGCGGAAGTTCTCGTTCATGACGTAGGTGACGGTGTCACCCGGCTTGAACGTGTCGACCTTGTACGGACCCGTGCCGATCGGCTTCTGGTCGGCCGGGCAGTTCTTCGCCGCCGCGCCGACGCAGCTCTTGTACTGCGCTTCCTGGAGGATCAGGTTGCCGCCGCCCACACCCCACTGGTAGTAGAACGGCTGCGAATCCTTGTAGGTCACGACGACGGTGGTGTCGTCCTTCGCCACGACCGAGTCGACGCCTTCGCAGTACGTCGAGGTCGAGGCCGCGGTCGCTTTGTCGCACTGGTACTTGAAGGTGAACGCGACGTCGCTCGCCTTGAAGGGCGTCCCGTCCGACCACTTCACACCGCTGCGGAGCTTCCACGTGACGGTCTTGAAGTCCTTCGACACGCCGCCGTTGGCGGGCGTCGGGATCTCGGAGGCGAGCCCGTTCGCGATCGGGAGCCCGTCCTTACCGAATGACGCGAGCGGCTCGAGAACGAGTCGGCTCGCGTCCGCGTCCTTGGTGCCGGTCGCCTGGTGCGCGTTCAGGATCGTTGGAGCCTGCCAGTAGAGGATCTTGAGATCCCCGCCGGCGCCCCGTGTCGTTGCCGCTGTCGTCGCGCTGGCCGCTGCGCCACCGGACGCCGTCGGCGTCGGCTGACCAGACTGGCCACACGCTGCGACGAGCATCGCGACACCCATTGCCGCCAGGACTCGCCTGTAGTGACTCACCGCCTGTGCTACCTCCCACGCTTCCCGCGGCCGGTCCCGCCATACAGGACCGGCCTACGAATGCGGGCGAGGCTACATTCGTGACTCCGGTCACACAAGTCGCTACCGGACAGGTGGCGTAGGGCTCAACCTCTCAGGGCGGCTCCGAGCTGACGCTCCAGGCGTCCCTGGACGCGTCGCATGGCCTTGTCGACGTCCTCGTCCGAGAGGGTCCCGGACGCCGACCGGAGGACGATGCGGACGGCGAAGCTCTTCTTCCCCGCGCCGAGCTGCGGCCCGCGGTACAGGTCGCGCAGGGCGACCGACTCCACCAGCCCCTTCGCCGCCTCGGTCACCGCCCGCTCGACCTCCGCGTAGGGGCGGGCCTCGTCCACCACGATCGCGAGGTCGCGCAGAGCCGGCGGATAGCGTGGCGGCTGCGCCGCCGTCGGGTGCGCGGGCATCTCCGCGAGCAGCCGCGCGAGGTCGAGCTCCGCGACGTACGTCGCGCTCGGAAGCTCCCAGCGTTCCGCCACGCGCGGATCGAGCTGTCCCCACAGCGCGACGGTCCTGCCGTTCGCCTCGACGCGCTCCGAGCGTCCGGGATGGAGTCCGGGCGCGCCGCGCGTGCCCGGCGCGAGCGGAGGCAACCGCAGCGCATCGCGCAGACCGCTGACGATGCCGCGGACGTCGTGGAGGTCGTACGCGCGCTCCGGCGTGAGCCACGTCTCGTTCTCGCGCACCGGCTCGGCGAGGCCGGCGAGCACGATGCCTATCGTCCAGCGCTCCTCGGGCAGGTCCTTCGCGCGCGGCAGGTAGGTCGGCGCGATCTCGAAGATCGCGGCGCGCGAGCGAGCCCGGAGATTGCGCGACGCGGTGTCGAGCAGGCTCGCGCGCAGCGTCGGCCGCATCACCGACTGCGCGACCGTCGTCGGGTTCACGATGCGCAGCGGCTCGGGCGCGATGCGCGAGCCGTCCGCGGTGAGGCGCGTGAGCCACGCGGGATCGATCGCCGAATACGAGATCGTCTCCTGCACGCCGAGGCCGACCAGGATGTCGCGCACGCGCTCGCGGAGCATCTCGAGCGGATGGCGCTCGTGCGTGGGCAGCGGGCCCGACGGCAACCGCTGGGGGATGCGGTCGTACCCGACGATGCGCGCGACCTCCTCGACGATGTCCTCGGGGATCGCGATGTCGGTGCGCACCGCCGGCGCGGTCGCCACGATGGCGTCGCCGTCGACCTCCACGTCGAACGCGAGGCGACGCAGTGCCTCGACCGATTCGTCCCTCGTCACGGGCATCCCGAGGACGCGCGCGACGTCCGACGCCGGAAGGCGCACCACGCTGGGCCCGCGCGGGCGCGGATAGACGTCGGTCGCGCCGACGAGGCGCGCCGAGGCATGCTCGCGCATCAATCTCACCGCGCGCGCGAGCGCCAGCGGGACGGTGGCGGGCGAGATCCCCAGACCGAAGCGCCGCGCGGCCGCGCTGCCGCTCGAGCCCAGAAGGCCGTGCGCGTCGGCCGAGCGCCGGATCCCGAGCGGCTCGAACGACGCGGCCTCGAGCGCGACGGTCGTCGTGTCCGGACGGATCTCGCTGTCCTCGCCGCCCATGATCCCGGCGAGGCCGAGCGCGCGGTCCGCGTCGGCGATGACGAGATCGCTGGTCCGGAGCCCGCGGTCCACGCCGTCGAGCGTGCGCAGCGTCTCCCCCGCGCGCGCCTTCCGCGCCACGAGCGCGTTCCCGCGCAGCGTCGTCGCGTCGTACGCATGGAGCGGCTGGCCGAGCTCGAGCATCACGTAGTTCGTGATGTCGACGATGTTGGAGATCGGGCGCATGCCCGCCGCCGCGAGACGCTCCTGCATCCACTCCGGCGACGGACGGATCTCGATGCCCTCGAGGTACGCCGCCGCGAATCGCGGGCAGGCGCCCTCGTCCTCGATGCGGACCTGGAGGAGCTTCGCGTCCACCGTCGCGGAGAGATCGTCGCCTTCGGGCTCGCGCAGCGTCGTCGCGTAGAGCGCCGCGACCTCGCGCGCGATCCCGACGATCGAGAGCGCGTCCGGCCGGTTGGGCGCGACCTCGAGCGCGATGACCGCGTCGCCGATCGCGTCCTGGAGCAGCGCGCCGACGGTGAGCGTCTTGGGGAGCTGCAGGATGCCCTCGTGGTCGTCACCGAGGCCGAGCTCCTTGCGCGAGAGGACCATCCCCTCGCTCTGGACGCCGCGCATCGGCTTGGGCTTCAGCACCGCCGGCTGGCCGGTGTGGCCGTCGATGAGAGTCGCGCCGGCCTCGGCGTACGGCACGACGTCGCCGACGGCGATGTTCGTCGCCCCGGTGACCACGGTCTTCACGCGCCCGCGGCCGTATTCGACGGTCGCGAGCTGGAGCTTGTCCGCATTGGGGTGCTTCTCCAGCTTCGCGATGCGCCCGACGTGCACCTTGTCGCCCCACGCGCCGCCGACGCGCTCGACGTGGTCGGCCTCGATGCCGGCCATGTGCAGGCGCTCGGCGATCTGCTCCGCCGCCGCGTCGACGGCCACGTACTCGCGCAGCCACGAGAGCGGGACGCGCAGGGACGGCATTACACGCTCTCCAGGTAGCGCAGGTCATTCTCGTGGAACAGCCGGATGTCGGGCGTGCCGGTGAGCAGCATCGCCAGGCGCTCGACGCCGCCGCCGAACGCGAAGCCCTGGTAGCGCGTGGCGTCGTAGCCCACGCGCGCGAGCGCCTTCGGATGCACCATGCCGCAGCCCGCGGCCTCGATCCAGCCGGTGCCCCAGCACGTGGCGCAGCGGCCGGCGTTCGTCGCGCCGGTGCCGTCGCAGACGAAGCAGTCGAACGCGATCTCGGCCGACGGCTCGGTGAACGGGAAGTAGTCGGGACGGAAGCGGACCTTCCGCTCACCCCCAAAGAGCTGCCGCGCGAACGAGTAGAGCACGCCCTTGAGGTCGGCCATCGTGAGCTGCTCGTCGATGGCCAGTCCCTCGTACTGGTGGAAGATGCTCTCGTGCGTCGCGTCGGTCGCCTCGAACCGATAGCAGCGGCCGGGCACGACGACGCGCACCGGCGGCTTCCGCTGCTCCATCACGCGGATCTGCATCGGCGACGTGTGCGTGCGCAGCAGCACCGGCCGCGACGGGTCATCCCCCAGCGGGTTTTGGATCCAGAGCGTGCTGAACTTGTCGCGCGCCGGATGGTCGCGCGGGATGTTGAGAGCCTCGAAGTTGTAGTAGTCCCACTCGACCTCCGGACCTTCGATCGACTCGAAGCCGAGCGTCGCGAGGACGCTCGTGATCTCCCGGATCGTGCGCGAGATCGGATGCGTACGCGCGAGGCGCACGCGGCGCGGCGGCAGCGTGAGGTCCGCGCTCTCGCCGAGGCTCTTCTCGATGCTTGCGCTCCGCAGCGCGCGCGCGCGCTCGTGGAGCGCCCCTTCCACGCGCCGCTTCGCCTCGTTCACCGCCTGGCCGTACGCCGGGCGCTCCGCGGCGGGCAGCGTCGCGACCTGCTTCGTCGCCGTGGTGATGAGGCCGTCCCTGCGCGAGAGATAGCGCACGCGGGCCGCCTCGAGGGCGGCCTCGTCCGCCGCGGCGGAGATCTCCGCTACCGCCGCGTCCGCGAGCCGCTTCAGGTCCGCCGTCGTCGTCATCGCTCTTCCAATTGAAAAAGCCCGCTCGTCCCGCCGCATGCGCGGCTCGGGACGGAGGCGGGCCTCCGCGGTACCACCCGTGTTCCCGGCGGCACGCTCGCATCGCTCGCTGAACGGGGCCCCTGCCCCCGCGCCGGACACTTCGTTCGAGCGCTATCGGGCTCGACCCGGATGCGCTTTTCTGCGCATCGGCTCCGGAGCGAATTCCCGCGTCCCGTGTCGCTGTGGCCTCTCAATCGCGGGCCCACATTCCCTGTCGCGACGTCTACGCGGTACTGCTCTCCATCAGCGCCTTCATGAGGTCGCCGTGATCTTCTTCTCCTTCACGAGGTCGATGTAATTGCGGAACGCCTTCGGGTCCCTCACCGCGATGTCCGCGAGGACCTTGCGGTCGAGGTCGACGCCGGCGGCGCGCATCGCGGCCATGAGCCGGCTGTAGGACACGCCGGCCTCGCGCGAGGCGGCGTTGATCCGCGCGATCCAGAGCGCGCGGAACTGCGACTTCCGCTTGCGGCGGTCGCGGAACGCGTAGGTCAGGGCGTGCTGCGCTGCCTCGCGCGCGGGCCGGACGAGCTTGCGCTTGGTGGCGCGCCGTCCTTGGGCGGCCTTGAGGAGCTTCTTGTGCTTCTTGTGCGCGGCGACCCCGCGCTTGACACGTGACATCCCTTACTCCTTCGCGGCCTAGAGGTGCGGCAGCAGCTTGCGGATCAGCTTGAGATCCCCCTTCGCGACAAGGCCCTTGCCCGCGTGGCGACGCTTGCGCGACGGCGACTTGTGCTGGTTGAGGTGCCCCTTGTAGGCCTTCATGCGCGACAGCCGGCCCGTTCCGGTCACGCGGAAGCGCTTCTTGGCACCGCTGTGGCTCTTCATCTTGGGCACGGCGTGACGCCTCCTCGACAGAAACGTGAAGCGTAAGTGTATCCGGAACGCGCGCGTCATGCCGACCGCCGAGCGATGCGGCCGCAGGTCGCGAAGCTCGCCGCCAACGACGCGCTGCGGCGCTATGTGCAGGACCGCCTCGCTGGCGTGATCGCGACTCCCGGCGGCGTCTCTGTGCCGGGCCCGCAGGTGCGTTGGCGAGGCCGGCGTCACGGGCGTCACCAGGATCGACGGTGGGCGCACGCCTGGAGCCCAGCGCAGATCTCGAACCGGCTTCGGATCGAGTTCGCCGATGATGCATCGATGCGCATCTCGCAGGAGGCCATCTATCCGGCGCTCTACGTGCAGGGCCGCGGCGCGCTGCGCCGCGAGCTGGTCGCCTGTCTACGGACGGGACGGGCGCTGCGCGTCCCGAGAGCGCGCTCGCGGCTGCGGGGCAAGACCTTCGTGAGCCCCCGAGGTCATGATCAGCGAGCGGCCAGCCGAGGCGAACGACCGTGCCGTGCCGGGGCATTGGGAAGGCGACCTCATCCTGGGCCTGGGCAGCTCCGCCATCGGCATGCTTGTCGAACGCACGACGAGGTTCACGATGCTGCTGCATCTGCCACCGATGGGAGCCCACGTCAAGAAGTGTGTAAACGACATCAGGCGGCTTCCTTCCCGATGGCTCGCGTGATCGGCTTGCCGTCGACGAACCTCCTTCCCTCGTAGACGTCCTTGCGGAGCTCCGGCGCGTCGAGCTTGCGGAAGTGACCCTCGACGACGCGCAGGACGCGCCA
>Ga0070741_10002063_pt1 | contig 56121 bp, 46 predicted proteins | sample Coa_R1_4_FD_66440 | JGI IMG/M metagenome (GOLD analysis project Ga0070741, IMG submission 66440) | Surface soil microbial communities from Centralia Pennsylvania, which are recovering from an underground coalmine fire - Coalmine... | ecosystem: Environmental > Terrestrial > Soil > Unclassified ... | reverse complement strand
ACGGGAGATCGCGGGAGTGCGCGCTCGCTTGCGCTCGGAGGGATCTCCGGGTTAGGGAGTATAGCGCCATTTGGCGGTTTCGTGGTCTTAATTACGAGTCATTCTTTAGGACTGCGACGCCATATCGGCAGTTGCGGATTCCAGCTGTGCACTTCCTTTTCGAAGTCGCGGCCGGAATGATTCATGATGCCTGAGCCAACTAACTCGCCTTCCCTCTCTTCGTGTAACAATTCCTCGCGGCTGCGCTCCAACTTGCACTTGAGGTCCGGGTCAGAGAGACGGGCGATTATTTCTGCGCGCTGAATTTTCCCCTGTCCCTGGCACAGCGGGCACTGGATTCCATCGAGATTTTCAGCCATGCTGTTGTCCTTGCGAAGGCCTGTTCCCTACGGCCCTGAACCGCAGGTCCATGCCGATTAAACCCGGTGGGCGGCCAGGCGGCAGTGACTCGCGCCACGACTCAACGTGAGCAACCTCACAGGACCGCGATCAGCGAAACACCGTTAGTAGGCCTGAATTGGCCATTTTCACCCGCCCGGGTGAGCTCTGGAATTTTCTGCTGCGAGAGGCCCCGGAATGTGAAAAGGCGGTTGACACGGCCAACGAAAACCCGCTAATTTCTCTGTCAGGCATCTTCGTGGGGTGCTGGTGTCTATGAACCGCTGGCGCTGGATCCTTTTAATATTCGAACTGGTACTGTTTGTGGTGATCCTTTACTTGCCACAAGTAGACCTGCCGGATTTCACCGTCCATGGTGGAACGGCTCCAGTCGTCGCGAAGGCGAAGTTATCTGCGGTTCCAGTTTTAGCTGCGGCTCACGTTCCTACGCAGCCGGATTTATTGCCAAACGCCCAGGAAATGGTCGGCAATAGCGAGAACCCCGCGCCCATAGTTGTTTCGCATTCTCTCCTTTCTTTTTTGTGCAGTTTCCTTTGCTAAAGCGCGCGCCTGCGTGTGCCCATTTTCCCTGCTGATCTCTGATTTTTACGAGATGCTCCGCGTTTGGGGCGTGGCCTCAACCGGGGACGCGGAGCGTCGGAGCAGCCCCTGGGCCGGCGCTGGACTTTCACCTTGTCCTCCAGGGTAGGTCCGGGCTGCTCCGTTGAAATTGAAGACGTGGTTGACGCGGAGTTCCGGGCTTCTTCCAGCTAGTCGGTTGACGCCGCCCTGCCGCGCCAAGCCAGGGTGCAGTGTCGGAGTGTGAGTGCACTGCGCATGCTGCGCCTGCTTGTAAGCGGCAGGTTTGGATGTTTGTGTTTTTGCCTATCGCGCGCGGGCTAATACCAGAGTGACGTCGTCAGGTTGCTCCTGGGGACCGATCCAGTCATCCACGGCAGCGGTGACTGCCTCCGTAATGCGGCTGAGCGGCAAATGGCGGTTTTCGCTGACGACCTCGATCAAGCGCTCCTCGCCGAACTCCCCAAAATCATTCTCCGGCTCAGTTACTCCGTCGCTGTACGCGATGAAAATGTCCCCGGGGTGCAGTTGAATGGAAGCCTCTTGGAAAGAAAGATGATCAAAAAGCCCCACGACGGTTCCGCCGCAATCGAGGCGTCGCAGCGATCCGTCCTCCGCGATCACGATAGGCGGCAAATGGCCGCCATTGCTGTAGCGAATGCTGCGGGCACGCGCGTCGTAAACGCTAAGGAATAGCGTCGCGTACTTCTCTGCCGGAGTGCTGTCGTACAGCTGGTGATTTAGCAGTGACAACAGAGACGCCGGGGAGATATCTGATTCGAGCGGCCCGGAACTCAGCATCAAACCGGACCCCGCGCCAGCTCCTACTACCACAGATTCCCGCAACACCGGGAGGTCTTCCAGGCTGTAGGCCCGAACGGCGGAGTGAATCGTTGCCATCAGCAGAGCGGCGGAGATTCCCTTCCCGCTTACATCACCCACCGCAAGGATCAGCTTGTCGGAGTTTATGGCCAGAAAGTCGTAATAATCTCCGCTGACGGTTCGTGCTGGACGGCAGAATCCGTGCACTTCCAGCGATTCAAGCTGTGAGATTTCCTTGGGAAAGAGCTGCGCCTGGACTTCCTGCGCGATGACCAGCTCGTTTTCCAGGCGCTGCTTTTCCTTCTGCTCCTGAATGAGCTTCTCGATGGAAGCGGTCATGGAGTTGAAGGAGTTGGCCAGCTCCGCCAACTGGTCCTTCGATCGCACCGGGATGCGATGGCTGAAATCGCCGCGATTAATGTGCTTGGTCGCGAGATATAACTGCGCAACCGCATGAGTCACAGTGCGCGTGAGCTTGGTCCCGATAATAAGGGCAGAGAGCTCGATGATGGCAAAAACAATCGCCACGAATGCAAGGCCAAATTCCACCGCCGGCGCGAAGTCGCCCAGCGCGGCGAAGAGCCGGTCATACAGCATGGAGAAGCGCGTCTGCACGCTGATTGCGGCTGGCTGGGAAGTGTCGCCGGTCGCCCAATTCACTACAAAGACTGAGGTGGCAAAGCTGACCGGCCGGTCGAGGAATCCTCGCGATGGCGGCACCGTTCCAGCCGTGTAGGTAGGAGTAAGTGGTTCTTTGCCGGTATCGAGGACGTATTGATCGTTGCCCTTTCGCACGGAAATACCGGAACGCTGGCCCCCGTCGTTACCTTTCTCCGCCGTTGGAGGCTCAGAAGCATGGTCCACGTTACTCAGATTCAGGCCGGACGCATAGAGGGTGACTTCACCCAATTTCGTGGCCAGTGCTTCGGTCAGATGTTGATCGAACGGCTCACTGGAAATGACAGTCAGCATTCCCCCTGCCGCCGGAATCTGGTTCCCGACACGAAGGAATAGGCCGTTATCGTCGCGAACAATATTTTGGAAAGGAAACTTCAGGTGAGACGGACGCGTAGGTGAACTGCGTGGCGCCACCGCTGGAACGCTGTTCAAAACCAGCCTGTCGTCTAACCACACCGACAGCTGCCGGTCCGCCCACTCCTTGTTAGCACGACGCAACCCGGCTACCGACGCCGGTTCTGGCGTAACTCCACTCGCGAGACGCGGAGCGATCTCGTGAGCGATAGCGGCATTTGCGGCCTCCAGGCTCCGCAACTCGGCATTCAATCCTGCCGTCACTACATATGTCGAAAACTGACCCACGAACAGATAAAAGGTCCCGGCCGCCAGTGTGACCAGCAGAACAACAGGAATTACGCCGATGAAAACGTAGGTGACAATCAGGCGGTTGCGAAGACGCCAAAGCATCTTCGTCTTCAGCCAGCGATAGAGCAGGATGCCAAAAAGTGAGAATGCCAGGATCGTCAGGAAAGTGACCCAGCCTCCCAGACTTTGACCCCAGGAGGAGTGAAACGATCGCAGGACCTTGCCGAGGACAAAAAGTACGATATCCAGACCGACGATGTAACAGCCGATTCGAGCGACTCGCCCCCTCGGCCATAGGCCGCGCACTATCAACTGGGCCCGTATCTGCTGGTACGAAAGTGGCATGATCAGGTTTCGATTATAGAGCTTGGTCCCAGGATGCACGTCAGACGCTGACGGTGACCTCGGTGCGCATTCAGAGCAAGCTATCTGGCCCGAAACCTACTTGGGCTAGATTTCCGGGTAGAAATCAAAGAACGCCTCCAGGCTGGTTTTCAGCTGCTTCTCGATATCTTCCTTACTACCTTCGAGCACGTGCATGGTGACGTGAGCTTCGCGCCCGTTTTTTAGCTTGATGGCCGCTTCCCCTACTTCAGCCACTTCTTCCGAGGGCAGCAATCGCATTCCGTATACCAGAGTCAAGTTGGCCATAGTCCTATTTTAAATCGCCGCGGTAAGCGCCTCGCGCAGGTTTGCCGCTGCGTTCCGCCTAACTCGCCTGATAAAATGCCGCCGTGTTCCCACAAAAATTCCTCATTCTTCTCATCGTCTCTTGGATGAGTATCCAGGCTGCGGCCCAGCAGCAGTCCTCGCCACAGGTTAAGGTCAATGTTTTAAACGTGTGCACGCCATCGGAAGACGAACAGAAGGAAATTGCGAACGCCTTGTCCCGGATTCCGAAGCAGCCCGCTTTTAGCGACGATTTCGAGGTGGATCGCGGACGCTCGACTTTGTCGGGCACCCCAGATTTTCTGCAGGCCGGAGGCGGCGCGCAGATGTCGCCCGAAAACTCGACGTCTACCTGGGTGAGGATTCGTCGCGACTTTCAGCAGCAATCCTGGTTCAGCACGGTGCAATACTCCTTCAGCGTGGACAAGACCAATATGATCGAGACCCTTGTGTTTCGAGTGCGCGATCCTAAAGACTTGCTGCAGGTCTCAATTGAGGACAGCGCATCGGCTGTGACTAGTCCCTCTGCCATGCTTTCGACCAGTACCCCGGCGAATCACATCAAGCTGGAAAGATTTGGGAAGTCCTCGGTCGCGCTGGCGCGCTGCCAGAGTTCGGAAAACAGCCCCGGGCCGGACCAGAGTGCATACGAGCCGCTGTTTCGCAGCGCGACTGGTATTCTGGACAGCTATCGTACGGTTCTGCGCGTGCGCAGTACGGTTCCGAACGAGTTGGCTCGAGTTCAAAATTCAAGCACTGGTGCGCACAAGATCAAAACCAAGCCCGGCCCGGCTCGGCCTGTCGTTCCGGCACGTTAGGCGTCGCCGCGGCCTGGGTGAAACCAATCCACTCGGCTGCAATCTAACTCTTGAGAGTTTTTCTCACAAATCATGCATGACGCCACTCGCAATGTAGTGATCATTGGCTCGGGCTGCTCCGGGCACACGGCGGCGCTGTACGCGGCACGCGCCAATCTTTCCCCACTTGTGCTCGAAGGCCACGAGCCAGGGGGCCAACTGTCGCTCACCACCTTGGTGGAGAACTTCCCTGGTTTTCCCGAGGGTATCCAGGGTCCGGAACTCATCGAGAACATGCGCAAGCAGGCTGCCCGCTTCGGGGCCGAATATCACATCGGCCACGTCACCAAGGCCGATTTGAGCAAGCGTCCGTTCGCGATCACCGTGGGCAAAGACACCATCCACACACGCACCTTGATCATCGCCAGCGGCGCCTCAGCGCGATGGCTGGGTTTGGAAAGCGAACAGGCGCTGATCGGTCACGGGGTTTCATCCTGCGCAACCTGTGACGGCTTCTTCTTCTCGGGAAAGGAGATCGCGGTGATTGGCGGCGGTGATTCCGCGATGGAAGAAGCAATTTTCCTCACGCGCTTTGCCTCCAAAGTCACCTTAATTCATCGCCGCGACCAGTTCCGGGCGTCAAAAATAATGCTCGACCGCGCCCGCAATCATCCCAAGATCAACTTCCTGACCGACACCGTAGTCGATGACGTTCTCGACGTCAGTAAGAAAGAGGTCACCGGCCTGCGGCTGCGGAACTTAAAGAGCGGCGAGAGCTGGGACTTTCCCACCAGCGCGATGTTCCTGGGAATAGGACACATCCCCAACGCCAAGATGTTCGAAGGGCAGTTGGATATGGATCAGGACGGATATCTGAAAACCAAGGATTTCGTGTTGACGCGCGTTCCCGGGGTGTTCGCCTGCGGTGACGTGCAGGACCGGCGCTATCGTCAGGCGATTACGGCTGCGGGAACGGGATGCATGGCCGCGATTGAGGTCGAGAAGTTTCTGGAAGAGATCGGGCACTAAGCTAACGCGCTAAGTCCCAAATCTCTCCGCCGCCCGTGCCTTGGCTTTGGCGGCCTCTTCCTCACGGTTTTTCGGCGGCGCAGTCGTCTCCAGCGACTGCAGCAGACGACTGCAGATACTGCTGATTTCTTCCACGGCCGACGAAAACGCCTGCTCATTCGCCTTCGAGGGTTTGTTGAACCCGCTGATCTTCCTGACGAATTGCAGGGAAGCGGCCTGGATTTCATCCTCCGTCACCGGCGGATCGAAGTTGAAAAGGGTTCGAATATTTCTGCACATAAGCTTTCATTCCACGATATCAAATGAGGCTGCGGCGGGAAATCCACCTGCAAAGAAACCGTGTGCGCCTGACTTTTTGAATCCCGGCGGCGGCTCGCGCCGTCTAGCTCTATGATCGCGAAAAATACAAGCTGCCATAGCTTGAGGAGATCGCATGCAGTTCGTACGTTTGGGAAACAGCGGGCTGATAGTCTCGCGCCTTGCGTTCGGAGTCATGACTTTTGGCGTCAGCCAAGACCCCGCGAGCCCCACGGCTTCTGTTTGGAAAACCCCGCAGGATCAGGCTAACGGCCTGATCTCACGCGCCCTGGATTCCGGCATCAATTTCTTCGACACCGCCGACATGTACGCCAACGGCCAGTCTGAGGAGATCCTTGGAAAAGCGCTCGGATCTCACCGCCAGCACGTCGTGATTTCGACCAAGATCGGCTTTCGCAGCGCCGACGCCATCACCCAGGGGGGAGCGTCCTATCGCTATGTTCTCACCGCTACCGAGGCAAGTCTGCGCCGCCTGAACACGGACTATGTTGATCTTCTCTCGATTCACAAATTCGATCCCTTTACGCCCGCGGAAGAAACCGTTCGTGCCCTGGAGAACCTGGTACGGCGTGGACTGGTCCGATATGTGGGTTACTCCAACTTCACCGCTTGGCAAGCGGCCAAGTTCATGGGAATTCAGCAGCGAAATCAATACGCGCCCTTTGTCGCCGCTCAAATGTATTACTCCCTCGTCGGCAGAGATCTGGAACACGAAGTGGTCCCGTTTTGCGAGGACGCCGGTGTCGGCCTTGTGGTGTGGAGCCCCTTGGCGAGCGGATTTCTCAGCGGGCGCTACACGCGTCAAAACCCGACCGGGGGCGGCGGCAGGTTAGCAGGTTTCGACATTCTGCCGATGGACAAAGAAAAAGGTTATGACCTGATCGAGAAGTTGAAGTTGATGGCGGAACAGCATGGTTGCACCGTGGCGCAGATCGCGCTCGCATGGTTGCTTTCGAAGTCCTACGTCAGTTCGATCTTGCTGGGGGCGAGCAAAATTTCGCAATTGGAAGACAATCTCGGCGCATTGGAGGTAAAGCTCTCTGCCAAGGAGCTAAAGGAATTGGACGATTTTACCGCTCCGAAGGCCCTGTACCCCCAATGGTTCCAGGCTTCTCTGGTCGACGAGATAACGGCCAAAGCGCTGGCGGCGAATTCGCCGCCGGCCGCATCGTAAGGATCACTGTTAACCGGTAAAACACAAGGAGCACTCTTATGGCAACTCAAGCATGCACTCATGTTGGAGAAATCCGAAAAGTAAAACCCAGCGCCCAAGGATGCGAGGAGTGCCTGAAAACGGGAGACTCGTGGGTCCATTTGCGCGAGTGTCTGATTTGCGGGCACGTGGGCTGCTGCGACTCATCCAAGAATAAGCACGCAACGAAGCACTTCCAGCACACGCATCATGCCGTCATGCAGTCATTTGAGCCCGGAGAAAACTGGCGGTGGTGCTACGTGGACCAGATTTATCTGGATTGACCGAAACACTGTTCGCGATATTTAACTCGCTTGAGTTTTGTGCCGGGGGTCCGGCACCCCGGCCTGTGACGGCCGTCATACCTCGCCTGTGCCTGGTTTGTGATACAAATTTCTGTGATACACAATGCCAGTGCTCGACATTTTTCGCTCTCACCTTTTCTGCCCGGGCGACCGGTGCTGAGGGCATCTTTCATAGCTCTTTCTGAGAGCCGCTCCCTGCGCCAGGTAGCGGAGCGGTCCAGTTTCGGCCAGCGGATCTCCAGCCGCTTTGTGGCAGGAACCCAGGTTGAAGACGCTCTGCGCGTAGCCGACGTTGTGAACCGTAGCGGCGCGACGGTATCCATCGACAATCTCGGGGAAAATGTCACTAATGCCCAGGAGGCGCGCGCCAGCGCGGCACTCTACCATGAACTGCTGGATGCCATCGCGCAACGTCAGTTGAAAGCAAATATCAGTCTGAAGCTCACTCACATGGGCTTCGATGTGGACGAAGATCTTGCCTATGACCTGGTCACCGGACTTGTGGCGAAGGCCGCCAGCATGTCGCCCCGGAACTTTGTGCGCGTCGATATGGAAGGTTCGGCATACAGGCAGCGCACCCTTGATTTCGTGCACAAGCTGCATGGCGCGCCCGGAAATGCCGGCTCCGTGGGAGCTGTCATTCAGGCATACATGCGCCGCGCGGAAGACGACGTTCAGAAACTGATCACTGAAGGAATTCGCATCCGCCTGTGTAAGGGTGCCTACAAGGAGCCGCCGGAGATTGCCTTTCAGAAGAAATACGAAGTGGATGACAACTATGTCAGGCTGATGAAAATTTTGATGAAGAGCGGCATCTATCATGGGCTGGCGACGCACGACGAAGACATCATCAACCAGGCTAAAGCGTTTGCCACCCGCGAGAACATTGCGCGCGATTCCTTTGAATTCCAGATGCTTTATGGCATACGTCGGGATCTTCAGCAAGGGCTAGTCCGCGATGGATGGGGCATGCGAGTGTACATTCCCTTCGGTACCGAGTGGTACCCCTACTACATGCGGCGGCTCGCCGAACGCCCTGCTAACGTCTTCTTCATCGTCAAGAATTTTTTCCGAAACTAAGTCTTATATCGAACCGAGCGGCTGCCGCCTGTACAGGCTTCACCCGATTGCCCTGCTGAGCGGCAAGTGAGACTCTGGCGCGACGCAGAGCCTGCCGATTTCTGGCCCCGCCGTTAACCCACAAAGGTGTTTTCTGCCATGAAGAAGTACGTAAACTCCCCTTTCCCTTTCGCATTGGCTGCGGTCGTGCTGGCATTAATCACTCTGCTTTCCTTTCGAACGCGGGCAGCCGATTCAATTTCCACCCCCTCCCCAAGCTGGCCATTTTCGGGGCAGAGCCTTGCGAATCTGTGGAGCCAACCGGCGGAGATGGCCATTGACCGCTCGAACGTGAACACGCTCGTGGTCAAATGGGTCTTTGCTACCGGTGGAGATGTCTCCGCGACACCCACGGTCGCCGGTAACGTGGTGTACTTTCCGGATTGGGCCGGCAATCTTTATGCGGTCGCCGCGGAGACCGGAAGCCTCATGTGGTCGCACCAGATTTCTGACTATAACGGAGTGGCCGGGTCAGTCACGCGGGTCAGCCCGGCTGTTTCCGGCAATACCCTATTCATTGGCGATACGCAAAGCTTTTCGGCCGCACACAATGGCGCCAACCTCATCGCGATTGACCGAAACACCGGGAATCGATTGTGGATCACGGAGGTGGAAACCCATCCTGCAGCGCTCATCACTGGATCGCCGGTAGTCGTAAATGGTGTCGTCTACCAGGCTATTTCCTCCATGGAGGAAGCGCTGGCGTCGTACTCGAATTATGCGTGCTGCACGTTCCGTGGAAGCGTGGTGGCGGTGAATGCTGCCAGCGGCAAAAAACTGTGGCAGACCTACGATGTTCCGGACAATGGGGGCAAAGTCGGCTCCTACAGCGGCGGGGCAATCTGGCAGCCCCCTGCGATCGATACCACCCGCGGATTGCTCTACATCGGCACGGGGAACAACTACACCGTCCCTTCGCAGGTGGAACAGTGCGAGAAATACGTAATCACTCATCATCTGAACCGGATCTGCACCGCGGTGAATGACCATGCGGACAGTGCGCTGGCGCTCAACCTGCAAACCGGGGCCATCAAGTGGACGAAAAAACTTCGCGGCTACGATGTGTGGAACGCTGCTTGTGAAAACCCTCGACCCGGAATCAATTGCCCTTCCCCGGAAGGTCCCGACTACGACCTTCCCGGAGCCGGGCCGAATCTGGTCGGAAAGATCGTCGGCTTCGGGCAGAAGAGTGGAATCTACTGGGCGCTGAATCCCAGTACCGGCGCGATTGTCTGGAGCCAGTTGGTTGGCCCGGGCGGCTCCATCGGCGGCATAGAGTGGGGCACGGCCAGCGACGGCACGCACATTTTTGTCGCCATCGCCGATGCAGATGGCAAACAGTACACGCTCCTGCCGTCAGGCCAGCAAATCAATTGGGGATCGTGGAGCGCGCTGGATGCCGCGACAGGAAAGATTCTGTGGCAGACAGCCGATCCGACCCAGGGAACTATGGACCTCTCCTCCGTAAGCGTGGCTAACGGCGTGATGTATGCCGGTTCGTTTGATGCCACAGGACACATGTACGCGCTCAACAGCGCAACCGGACAAATTTTGTGGAGCTATGCCAGCGGCGGCTCGGTGATTGACGCGCCTTCGATCGTCAACGGCGTTCTCTACTGGGGATCCGGTTACCGGAAAGAAGCTCCCGGAACTGGGAATAACAAGGTCTATGCCTTTGCCCTTCCGGCCGGCAACTGATTACTCATCGTCTGGACCAAAGGCCAGCAGCACATTACCCGCAAGATCGTTCGTGTATCCCGATTGCACGTACACCATGCCATCGGCGATCGCTGGCCCAGCTCCGTTAAGCGATCCACCGCGCGCAGTCACACTGTTGATGGTAGAGAAATCCTGAACAGTGTTGAAATCCCAGATGATCAGGCCGTTGCTCGTGTCGTAAGCCCGTAGATGCCCATCCAGGGAGCCGGCAAAAACCACCCCCGGAATCGCGGTGGGGGGCGCCATCTGCGCGGAACTGCAGCCGGGTTGGCCGGTGCAATCCGGCTTCGGGGGAGGACTGACCCACACTTTCGCTCCGGTTTTCAGATTCAAGGCAAAAAGACCGCCACCGGCTTCCGGGTTGGTATCTTTCCAATCCGAGAGCGGCACGTAGGCATAGTCGCGATCGAGGGCCGCGCCCCATTCAATGCCGCCGAGCGGCCCACCCGTGCCGATGCGGGTTTGCCACAAAATTTTCCCGTGGGCCTGCACGTCGAGCGCATACACGACCCCTGATTTTTGCGACGCAATAACGATGTCACGGCCGTCCTTAAGCGTATGAAGCGCGGGCGGCGCGCCAAAGTCAAGATCGTTGCCGGGTGCGTCGGGACAGTTTGCCTTGGAATCGGCGATGCACGAGATGTTCCATAGATCTTTAGGGTTGAGTTGGCGCGACCAGAGCACTCTGCCGGAGGCCATGTCGAACGCCACAACAGCGTCCGAGGTCGAGCCCGCGGGCTCGGAATAATTATTTCCTGTTGCCACATAGATGGCCCTGCGGCGAAGGTCTGCTGTGGGTGTCGACCAGACAGCCGCCCCGGACGGTCCCCACATCTGCATTCCGAGTGCGTTCAGCCGGGTGCGGTGCGGCTGCTCGGGAATCGTATAGCCTTGCCATATTCGCTTGCCGGAGTTTGCATCCAGCGCGACTACGCTGCCGCGAAAGGTGCAACACGGATACTTGGGGTCGATCGCCGCACCTTCTTCCCCGGAAGAAATTGGAACAAAAAGGCGGCTTCCCAGCAATAACGGTGAGCCCGTGATGCGAGCTGCGGGATGGGAATCGGGACGCACTTTCCAGACCAACGATCCACTCGGCACCGACACCGAATACACATTTCCATTGGTGTCGCCGAAGTAGGCGAAGCGACCGTCGTTGTCGACGGATATGGCGGTCTTCACCGTGGCTGAAGCTCTATAGCTCCAGTACATGCAGCCGGTGTGTGCGTCCAGCGAGTACACAGTCCCGTTTTCGCTGCCGGCAAAAATTCTTCCGCCATACACGGTGACTTGGCCGAAAGTGGCAGCCGCTCCGTCGAAGCCGAACGCCCAGCGCAGCTTCAGCCTGCGCACTCGATCGCGATTCAGACCTGCTGAAGAGGCGGGTTGAAAACGGCTGTTGTCAGCACTGACTCCCCACCCCGCCCAGACTGCGCCTTCCAGGTTGGGCAGAAGTCCGGGAGAACATGCCCCCGCCATAGATCCTCTTGGAGACTTGTCCGGAGGCGCAAGATAGACGGCGACAGCCAGTTGTTCAGCGCCGCTGAGGTGATCTCCTTGCGACTTCATTTTCCCATTTTGCAGGGCCGCCAAAATGAACGGTTTGGACATCCGATGCAGCGCTTCCGGCGAAGGTGCGCGAGTGCCGCTGTCCGGACGATGGCATCCCGCGCAATTGCGCTCGAAAACGATCCGGCCATTCACCCGTGTGGCGCGCCTTACCGTGCGCGCGAACAGCCACACGAGTGTGGGAGAAAACAACAACAGCACAAGAATTGCCGTCCGGCTTTGCCACACTACTCGCGATGCGCGCCACCAGGCGGCGCGCAGCCTGCGTCGATTCTGTGCTCTCACTGCGCCCCCGCGTTCAAAGCGAAGAAGGACCCGCAAGACAAAATCCGAGAACCATGAAACATCTGGCAGACAGAATTAAAGCTCGGTGAAGAAGCGGGAAGCCAGGACGTCTCGAAGATGTGTGGCACTGTCCACATACAGGCTTGCAGTTTGGTGCTTCCAAGTGGCTGCAGCGAGGACACGATACTTTTCCATTTCAAGTCCTGCTAAATAAAAGATGATGCCCTTTGCCGGAACGTTGCATGTTTCAGGCGTCAGGCATGGAAGCTCGTACCGTATTTCTGAGGATTACGTGCTGTAGGCGAAAGTTGGGCCGCGGCGATGTGGATGGCAGGAGCTTGCGCAACCTGTAAAGACAATAACACAGGCCGAGCTTATGCCCGGCCTGGAGTGGGGGAGCGCAGTGCAAACCATTTACTGATAGGCAATATTTTCCAAACTCGTTCTGTTTCGAAGCACGAATGTCGAGCCGCTCAATTCCGCTATCTGGCGTTTCTTCAGATCACTCATTATACGAGTCACGGTCTCGCGAGAAGAACCGATCAGTTGCGCCATTTCTTCATGCGTTAAGGCAAGCTTGACTCGCGTTACACCATCGCTAACCCGCCCATCCGCAGAAAATTGCAGCAGCAGGCGCGCCAGCTTTTCCGAAGCGGAATGCGACAGCCCAATGGAGCGGATGACGTCGTACGCAGATTGGCAATCGCGGCTGAGATGTTGCGCGGCCTGCAAGCATGCATCGCCATTTTCCTTCAGAAAACGCAGGAAATCCTCGCGGGAAATGTAAGCCAATTGGGAGGGCTGCAAGGTTTCGACTGTGAGCTCATGCGCCGTTCCACTAACCACCGAATGCATGCCGATGATCTCGCCGGCTTGGGCGATCTTCAGGATCAGGGTTTTGCCTTCGCTATTCGTCGTGTACATCTTGACGCGGCCATGGCAAACCAGATAAACGCCACGCGCAGCCTGCCCCTCCATCAAAACGAGCGCGCCCTCGGGATACGCGGTCGTGTGCTTTATGGCATCCAGGCTTTTCACCGCAGGTTGCGACAGGTTGCAGAAGAATTTGCTGTTCCGCAGCTTGCAGTTTTGGCAGTGATCCACCACGGGAAGACCATATGGCGAAGTCGCCTTCAAGTGAGCCTCTTCGACAAAGTGGAAAGGGGCCAAATCCGACACGGTTGCTGCCATCGTCGCGCTCGCCATAAACCCTCCAAAGCCTCTTGGACACATTCTGGAGGAGGTAAGGGCACGCCGTCTGCCAAAGCCGTCACATTTCGGCTATTGGGCTCAACTGTTACAAACAATGAGCTTTATGGAAGATCGGGAATTGCAGGATCGGAGTATGTCCCAGGAGTGCCACTGCGGGCTGCGTGTTTTGGCACACTGCTGTGTGATCGCCATCACTCTTTACTGTGATTGTTCGGGGCTGCCAGGGGTAGTTGCTCGGGGCCGCCGCTTAGCCGAGGGTCCAAAACTGAAACCTCGTGGTTACTCTAGCGCCCTGTGAATAGTTTTCAGCAAGGCCGCGCGGGTATAGGGCTTCTCTAGCAGCTGGATCCAAGGTTGCAGCACGTCGCTTTGCGAGATCAGCTCCCCGGTGTAGCCCGACGTATATACGACCCGTATTTGTGGATGGGCTTCGTGCATTTTTGCGACTAATTGCGGGCCGCTCATGCCTCGCATCACAACATCCGTAATCATCAGATCGATGCCTGGATGATTTGATCCGAGCAGGTCGAGCGCAGCCTGGCCGCCCTCCGCTTCCAAGACCAAATAGCCGTGCTCCTCCAGCATCTGCCGCGTCAATACCCGCATCATCTCGTCGTCTTCAACCAACAATATGGTAGTCCCGTGCGCCGCTGGAACGACCGGTTCGGTTTCTACAGCCGATACTTCCCCAATCTTGTGGGCCACGGATGGAAAGTAAAGCCGGAACGTGGTTCCCCGGCCTGGTTCGCTGTAGACCCAAATATGTCCTCCAGCCTGCTGGACAATTCCATACACGGTCGAGAGTCCCAGGCCGGTACCTTTCCCAACTTCCTTAGTGGTAAAGAATGGCTCGAAGATGCGCGATCGAGTAGCTTCGTCCATGCCGGTTCCTGTGTCGCTGACCGCGAGGCATACATACTGACCGTGCGTTAGCGGCGGATGCTGCTGGGCAAGGGACTCATCAAACTCGACAACTGAGCTCTCGAGGATCAGTTTGCCGCCGCGAGGCATGGCATCTCGGGCGTTGACTGCCAGGTTCAGAACAATCTGGTCCAGTTGACCGGAATCCGCTTCCAGAAACGCAGGCTGCGACTTGGCATTCAGCACAATCTCAACATCGTCTCCCATCAAAGGACGCAGCAGCTTGACCACTTCTTTCAGACGTTCATTCAGATTGAGCACCGTGGGCTGAACTACCTGTTTTCGGCTGAAAGCTAGTAATTGCCGGGTGAGAGTTGCCCCGCGTTCGGCCGCCTTTGTAATGTTTTCCAGGTACGCCGGGGGGGTAGTGGCGGGCAGACGCGAGCGCAGCAGCTCGGTGCAGGCGGTAATAATTCCCAGGATGTTATTGAAATCATGGGCCACTCCTCCTGCCAGCCGCCCCACCGCCTCCATCTTCTGCGCCTGACGAAATTGTTCCTCGGCCCGCTTCTGGTCGGTAATGTCGCGAGCGATGACGGAGGCTCCTACAATTTTTCCCGTGTGTTCGCGTATGGGAGAGATTGAGAGCGAAATGTTGAGGTGCCTCCCGTCTTTCGTCACACGCACCGATTCGTAGTGCTCGATTCGTTGTCCTCGCTTGATTTTTTCTAGAATGCGGGGAATTTCATCGGGCCGGTCCGGGGGCACAATCTTCGATATGGGCTTGCCCAGCATTTCCTCAGCCGTGTAGCCATAAATATGTTCCGCTCCTTTGTTCCATGCGGTGATGATGCCGTCCAGAGTTTTGCCGATGATGGCGTCTTCCGACGAGTCGACGATGGACGCGAGCTGATTTCGATATTCAGATAGCTGTTGGCTGGTGCGACGACTCAGTTCTTCGTGAGCTGCGCGCAACTCGTTCTCGATATTTTTGCGATCGGTAATATCGCGTATGGCGCTCAGCACCAGCATGCCCTGATCCGAAGGTACGGGGCTAAGGCTGATCTCGACAGGAAACTCGGATCCGTCACGGCGAGTCCCGTAGAGGTCGAGCCCTGCACCCATGCGCCGGATCTTGGGTTGGCCCACGAAGCTCTCTCGGTGCTTCTCATGTCGCTGGCGATAACGGCTCGGCACCAGCATTTCGATTCCGTTACCGATCAGCTCAGCTTTTGAATATCCAAACATTGCCTCAGTTTGTGAATTGACCTGCACGATTTTCCCGGCCTCGTCCACTGCTACCAGCGCATCAGGCACGCTTTCAATGAATTCCGGCGACACAATCGTGTCGAAAACAGTTTGGCCGGGAGAAGAGCCAGGTGTGGCTTTACGACGCTTCGGCACTCGGACGGACATACGGAGTGATGTGAAAAGGAAATGGGCTGACCGAAGCGACTCGGCCCCGCCAAGTATTTGGCCCTCGGAGACCCTTGCGTTGGATTATCGTACCCAGACCTCAAGGAGTCAACGGAGATCCGTCATGCCGGCGGTAAATGTCAAGAGAATAGGCTCAGGAGAAATATCGTGCTGCTGATATATCGGCAGTTGTCCGGCCGCGCGTTATTCCCCAATGCTGCGGAGAATCAGCAGAGTGATATCGTCCGCCTGCTCGCCTGAAGAAAAGCCTTGCACCTCGTCAGCGATTTTACGCAGCAGGTCTGCGGACCGCTCATTACGGCAAGCGCGCGCTGCGTTGATCAGGCGGCACTCTCCAAATTCTTCCTGAGCTGCGTTGGTTGCCTCCAGAACTCCGTCGGTATAGATCACGAGGGTATCGCCTGGTCGGAGCTCACAACTGCCCACCGAACACTCCCAATCTTCAAAAAGACCGAGGACTGTAGCTGTTGCCGAAAGCCGCTCTGTTTGTCCATCATCTCGAAGCAGCAGCGGAGGGTTATGGCCACAGTTGATGTATTGCAACCGGTGGTCTGCGTCGTCGTAATAAGCAAAGAACAGCGTAGCGTAGCGCCCGGGATCGGTATTTTTGTAAAAAAGCCGATTTACGGAATGCAACAGCCGGGGCACATCCTGGAGAGCTACGGCATACTGGCTGCGCAAGTTGGCCTGCAGATTGGCCATCAGCAGGGCGCCGGAAATTCCCTTTCCGGAGATGTCTGCGACCACGAATCCTACTTTGCCCGGCGCCAGATCGAGATAATCGAAGTAGTCGCCGCCCACAACGCGGGCCTGGATGCACTGCCCCGCATAGTCAAGGGTGCGCAGCGGAGGTGTGTCTTGCGGTAGTAACCGGCTTTGCACTGCACGAGCAATTTCCATCTCCTGTTCGATGCGGTGCTCGGCCTCCAATCGCTGAGCCATCTGCTCAGCCAATGCTATGTTCTCCAGGGCAATGCCAGCCTGGCTTGCCACGGAGGCCAGCAACTGTTTGTCTTCGCTGGAATAGGGTTCCTCAGACAGACGCGCGCCTAGAACAATTAGCCCCAGCAGAGACCGCGTGCGCCCCTGGATTGGTACAACGCACTCGGGTTCAACCGCGCCGAATAAAGAAGTCAGACCATCATCGTCCTCTTCGGTCCAGAATTCGCGTACCTGGCCCTCATCCGCCAGTTTCATGAGACTCAATGTATCGGTGCGGATCTGCCGCAGATGTTTGGGAGGTTCACCAGCTTCTATGTGCAAACACCCGTTTCCCGCTTCCAGGTACACGAATACCCGGTTGGGGTGGAGCGCTTGATCCAGGTGCAGGGCCAAGAGCGGCGCGAGTTCCCGCCGGGCATTCACGGTACGCGCTTTCTCAGATAAGTCCTGCAGGATCATGCGCGCGTCGTACGCTTCCCGGAAGAACGCCCGGTCGATTCTTTGCGTGCCGCGTCTCAAAGCTGGCGCGGAAATCCAGGCCAGCAGGATGCCAAATCCCACTCCGGCTGAAGTTGCGACTTTGGGTCCGACGGCTGACACCTGCGAAAGAAGAAACGTGAAAAGCACATTCGCGGAGACCGCGAGCAGAAAAATCAGTGTGGCAAAACCGCGGCGCACCAGCAGGTAACGGGCGCTGCGTTTGAGCAGCACGGGAATCTCCAGCACCCGATGCTTCACCACGGCATACGCGAACGAAATCGGGATCAGGAACAGCGCCAGGATGGAAAACGAGTAACTCCAGTACGGCAGATCGCCGAAGTTCTTCCCCTGCAGGTTTGCCACGAAGGCAGAGATCAATACCGGGGTGAAACCAACCACCGTTCCCCAGACGATCACCTGCGTCTTGCGGCGCGCCTGCCCCGTCGGAGCGCTTACGCTGCTCCATACCAGCGAGACCAGCCCCAGGACAAAGGGCATAAAGGCAAGCAGGAAGAGCACCGGATTCAGGTACTTCCCGGGCAGCCTGCGATTGAGAACCCACAGGGGATGGGAGTTGCCGTCGATCAGCGTCCAGATAGATAACGGGACGACGACAACGGCAATCGGAATCAATAGAAGATGTTTCAGCCAGGGGACATGGACATCAATGGGCGATGGGACAGGAAATGTGGCGAAAAAATAATAAAAGATCGCCGGCATGAGCCCGTAGAACAGGACCATGTAGCAGTATGCGAATCCGCGCAGGGCGGGCACCATGGGCGCCTCGAGATAAGCCATGGGCGCTGAGGTGATAAACCCGGCAAAGAGCATGGCCAGCAGCCATGCGTTGCGGTCCTCAACTCGCAGGAACAGAACTAACACTCCGACGAGAGCGAACAGCAACGGATAGAATGACAATACGCGGCTCATGATCTCCCGTGGCCAGGAGGTGTTCCCCCGCGCATGGGAAATGGGATCGAGAGTTGCAGTAAGCGTGATGGGGGCCGAAGTTCCGAGCCGAACTACGAGGAAAGAAATCTTGTCTCCGGGCTTGCCGCGAGCCAGCGGCCCCAGGGGATTTAAGGTTTCTAGCCTCGCTCCATTGATGCCAACCACGACATCGCCTACCTGAAAGCCTGCTCTGTCTGCAGAGCTGCCGGGGTGTACCTTCAACACAGTCATGTGTGCGCTGCGGGCGAGTTCACGTTGTGAGAACAAGGTCCGGCCCCGGGCAGGCGGTCCCGCGTCATACTCCATACCCAGCGAAGCTTGGGGTGTCCACCGGATGTAGTAAATCCAGATAGCCGAATACGTCACGGTAGCAACGGCAAATACCGCAGCTACGGCCAGCAGAATGCCGCGACGGGAAAATGTGCGGACTGTCATGCCAGCAACAGAATATAGGAGCCTCGTAGCTGATTACGAGTGCACCAAACATTCTCGCGCGGCGGGAACGCATGCAGCCTACAGTGCATTCCTCAGACCGCTTAGGGAATAGACCCGATTCTCACTTACGCCGCTTGCAGCTAACTTACGACGGAGCCAATTTTCGTGACGCAACGAGGAGAGCATGACTGAAAACTCTTTGAAAGAACTGTATCTTGACGAACTCAGAGATCTGCACAACGCGGAGAATCAACTGGTCAAAGCGCTTCCCAAGATGGCGAAAGCGTCTTCTTCCGATCAACTTCGACAGGGATTTGAAGAACACCTCGAACAAACACGTGGGCACGTGCAGCGGCTGGAGCAGATTTTCGAGCGCCTCAATGAAAAGCCCAGGGGCAAGAAGTGCTTGGGCATGGAAGGCCTGATAAAAGAGGGATCCGAGATCATGGGGGAGGATTTCGATGACGAAGCTATGGACGCGGCGATAATTTCTGCCGCGCAGCGGGTTGAGCATTATGAGATAGCCGCCTACGGTACGGTCCGCGATTTCGCCCAAATTCTCGGCTATGACGAAGACGCCTCCTTGCTGCAGGAGACTCTTGACGAAGAGAAGGAAACTGACCAGAAGCTGACTGAACTGTCGAAGGAGATTAATGTCGAGGCAAGCAGCGGCGAAGGTGAAGAAAACGAAGAGGAAGAAGATCGGCGTCCGGCTCGCACCAGCTCGCGACGCAAGACGCGGCGTGCTGCATAACCTGCATTTTCTTCTAGTAGCCCGGATCCTTGAAGGCTCGTTCCTCCGCGAACGGGCCTTTTTTGCCGGGGCCCAGAGCGACCGCGACCCTTGCGCGGTGGCCGATTTCACGCCTCTTTTGCTCGCATGCGCCGTTTAGGGTTGCCCGCCGTAATCGCTGTTCCCTTCCCGAAAGAACTCTGCCATAATTGATTGTGCATCCAGCCTGCACAATATTCCCAAGACAATTCAAAGCGAGGAATCGATGTCGGCAAAGTTCATCTTTGTGACCGGCGGTGTGGTGTCTTCTCTGGGCAAAGGTCTGGCCGCGGCGTCAATCGGCTGCCTGCTCGAAAGTCGTGGGCTCAAGGTCAACCTCATGAAGTTTGACCCATACCTTAACGTCGATCCCGGCACTATGTCTCCGTTTCAGCACGGCGAAGTCTTCGTCACCGATGACGGCGCTGAAACCGATCTCGACCTCGGACACTACGAACGCTTTACCCACGCCAAGCTTTCTCGCGACAATAACTGGACCACCGGCCGTATCTACGAGCAAATCATCGCCAAGGAGCGCCGCGGCGACTATCTCGGCAAAACCGTCCAGGTGATTCCCCATGTCACCAACGAAATAAAGGCCGCCATGAAGAAAGTCGCGCAGGATGTCGACGTCGCGATTGTCGAAATCGGCGGCACGGTGGGCGATATCGAGTCCCTGCCCTTCATGGAAGCCATCCGACAGATGCGCCAGGAACTGGGGCGCGAAGACACCTTGTTCGTGCACGTCACGCTGGTTCCGTTCATCGCCGCCGCGCAGGAATTAAAAACCAAGCCTACACAGCATTCGGTCAAAGAACTGCTCTCCATTGGAATTCAGCCCGACATTCTGCTCTGCCGCACCGACCGCTTCCTCTCCCGCGATATCAAATCCAAAATCGCTCTCTTCTGTAACGTGGAAGAAGAGGCCGTGATCACCGCGAAAGATGTGGCTTCGATCTATGAGGTCCCTCTGGTCTTTGCTCGTGAAGGCGTGGACAAGCTGGTGCTCAAGTACCTGCACCTGCAGGCCGCGGAAGCGAAGCTGGAGCAGTGGGAAGATATCGTGCATCGCGTCTACAACCCTAAAGACGAGGTCCTGATCGGGATCGTCGGAAAGTATGTCGAGTACGAAGATTCGTACAAGTCGCTGAAGGAAGCCCTGGTGCATGGGGCCCTTGCCCACAATCTCAAGCTCAACGTCAACTGGATCGAAGCCGAGGGCCTGGAAACCGGGGACAAGAGTTACGAAGCGCAGCTCGAAGAATATGACGGCATCCTCGTTCCCGGAGGCTTCGGAAAGCGCGGCATCGCCGGCATGTTGAATGGGATTCGTTACGCCCGCGAAAACAAGGTTCCCTATTTCGGCATCTGCCTGGGTATGCAGACCGCCTGCATCGAATTTGCCCGCAATGTTTGCGGGCTGGCCGAGGCCAACTCCAGCGAATTCGATCCCGCCACCCCGCACCGGGTCATTTATAAGTTGCGCGAGTTACGCGGCGTGGAAGAGTTGGGCGGCACCATGCGCCTGGGAGCGTGGCCCTGCAAACTTGAGCCCGGAACTCTGGCGCAGCGAATCTACGGCAAGAGTGAGATCAGCGAGCGCCATCGCCACCGCTACGAGTTCAACCGCGAATACGAGGAGACCTTAACCGCCGCCGGTCTGCGGATTTCGGGATCCACGCCGGATGGAACCTACGTGGAAATCGTGGAGTTGCCCGATCATCCGCACTTCATCGGCTGCCAGTTCCACCCCGAATTCAAATCGAAGCCGCTCGAGCCGCATCCCTTGTTCAAGACTTTTGTAGGCGCGGCCTATGAGCATGGCCTGAAGCGCCGCATGCAGCGCGAAGCCGCCGAAGTAGAACTCTTCCACCGCCCGGAAAAAGTAGGAAGACCGTAGGCGCTAGCGGGGCGACACCGCGCTCGGACGTCGAACGCAAAATCCATGAGCACCTCCAGCTTTACGGTCGATGGCGTCAACATTGGCTCAGGAAATCTCTTTCTGATCGCCGGCCCCTGTGTCATTGAAAGCGAAGACCACGCCATCCGCATGGCCGAAATCATTAAGGGCGTCACTCGTTCCCTCAACTTCCCCTTCATCTTCAAAGCCTCGTATGACAAGGCTAACCGTACGTCGGTGCGCAGCTATCGAGGGCCTGGTCTCAACGAAGGTTTGCGGATTTTGAAGAAAGTGAAAGACGCAGTGCACGTGCCCGTGCTTACCGACGTTCACGAAACCGCGGACGTCTCCAAAGTCGCGGAAGTAGCCGACGTGCTGCAGATCCCCGCATTCCTTTGCCGCCAGACCGATCTCATCATGGCCGCCGCGCTCAGTGAACGCGCGGTCAACATCAAGAAGGGCCAATTCGTGTCCCCCTGGGACATGCGCCACGCGGTGGAGAAGTGCCACGCAGCGGGTAACACGCGAGTCTTCATTACTGAGCGCGGTTCCAGTTTCGGATACAACAATCTTGTCGTCGACATGCGCGCTCTCTCCATCATGCGCCGCTTCGCGCCAGTAGTGTTTGACGCGACTCATTCCGTGCAACTTCCATCAGCTTCGCGTGGCGACGAAGATCAACCCGCTGTCAGCGGGGGACAGCCGGAGTTTATTCCGGTGCTGGCGCGCGCCTCGGTAGCGGCCGGCGTGGATGGCGTGTTCATGGAGGTGCACGACAATCCTCAAGAAGCCAAATCCGACGGGCCTAACGCTCTCGAATCCACCAAACTACGCGGCGTCTTGAAAGAGCTCCTGGCCGTGCATGGCGCCCTGCGGACCGTTCACCAGACGCCGTAACTCCCCGTTCGGATTGAATCTGTTACCATCCCTTGCTCATCCCATCGCAGATGCAGAAATGAGAATTCTTGCCGCCATAACCGGGACCGTACTCATCCTGCTCGTCCTGCTGGACGCCTTCGAAACCATCGTGCTGCCACGACGGGTGCAGCGATCTTTCCGGCTGACCTCGTGGTTTTATCGTCACACCTGGGTGCCATGGGTCGAACTCTCGACCTGGGTCCGCTCGAACAGCCGACGCGAAGCATTTCTCAGCTATTTCGGCCCGCTGTCCCTCATTTTCCTGCTCGCTTTTTGGGCGATTGGACTGATCTTCAGCTTCGCCCTGCTGCAATTCGGGTTGGGTCAGCACATACATCTCGGCAGTGAGCCGATCACTTTTCGTATTCTCCTCTATCACAGCGGAGAAACTTTTTTCACCTTGGGCTATGGCGATATCGTGCCCACGTCAACGCTGGCGCGCTTCCTAGCCGTGGCCGAAGCAGGCATGGGGTTTGCATTTCTTGGAGTAGTGGTTGGATATCTTCCGGTGGTGTATTCCGCGTTCTCGGTGCGGGAACTGGAAATCTCAATGCTGGACTCGCGAGCGGGATCGCCGCCCACGGCTACCGAATTATTACGGCGCCTGGGATGCTGCCCGGACCAGCAGGTGCTCGACGGAATTTTTCGCGGGTGGGAGCGCTGGTCGGCCGACCTGCTGTCCAGCCATCTTTCATATCCGGTGCTCAGTTTCTTTCGCTCGCAGCACGGAAATCAATCCTGGCTGGGAGCCCTGACCGTCATGCTGGACGTGACCTCGCTCGTGCTGGCCGGCATCGACGGGCTTCGTCCCGAGCAGGCGCAGCTTACTTTTGCGATGGCGCGCCACGCCGCCGTCGACCTGGCCCAGGTGGTGAATGCCAGATACGAGCCGCATGCGGACGCGCGACTATCGGCTGAGGGGCTTGCCGCGCTGCGCAAGGAACTCGCTGACAGTGGCCTGCGCCTGCGCACGAACCAGGATGCTGATGCGAAGCTGGCAAAGCTTCGCTCCATGTACGAGCCCTATGTAGAGGCCACGGCGCGCCGCTTACTGCTCACCATCCCCCCCTGGGTGGCGAGCGAGAAAAAGCGTGACAATTGGCAGGCCGGCCCCTGGGATCGCGCCATTCAAGCTAAAGGCCTGGGCGAAAAGTCGCACCGAGTCGAGGATCATTTTTAACCACGACACCTGCAGGCGAGTTCCCAGGCATACACGTCGCCGTGTGCCAGGAGTGCGGTCCTTTCATGTACCATGAGTGAAATTGCGAAATCCTGAATTTCGGAATCATCAATCCTGATGGCTCATCCGGGCGAGAACGTAGTACGCATTGAGGCGGAGGCTCTGCGCGCATTAGCCGACCGCATTGCCGGACCGATGGCCAACGACTTCAGTCGCGCCGTGGACCTCATGTTCCGATGCGCAGGACGGATCGTGGTGACCGGCATGGGCAAGAGCGGTTTGATCGCGCGCAAAATCGCAGCCACTCTCAGCTCGACGGGATCGCCTGCCTTGTATCTGCACCCCGTGGAAGCGCTGCACGGCGACTTGGGCATGATCGTGAAAGGCGACGTGGTGCTGGCCCTCTCGGCAAGCGGAGAGACAGAAGAACTCCTGCAGTTGCTGGTAACCCTCAAACGTTTGCGCGTTCCGCTGATCACGATGACGTGCGATGACATTTACGGCCTGGTTCCCGGCAAGAGTTCGTCCGCTGCGGATGCGACGCGCACGAATCCAAATGGAGGCAAGGATCGTCGACAAAGATCTATCACCGGGGAGAGCGCCCGCGCTACATCGGCATCGACGCTGGCAGCGGCAGCCGATGTCGCGCTGGATTGCTCGGTAGACCAGGAGGCGTGCTCGTTAGGATTAGCGCCTACAGCGTCGACCACAACGATGCTCGCCTTGGGCGACGCCCTCGCCGTGAGTCTCTCGGAAAGGCGTGGATTTAAAGAAGAGGACTTTGCCAATCTGCATCCCGGCGGCAAACTAGGCAAGCGCCTCGCACGCGTGGAATCGCTCATGCACGAGGGAGAGGCGGTGCCGCGCGTTTCGCCAGACACGAAGATGCCGGATGTGATTTACGAGATGTCGCGCAAAAAGCTGGGTATGACCGCGGTAGTCGAAAACAACAAACTAGTGGGAGTAATCAGCGACGGGGATCTCCGACGACTCCTGGAAAAGCGCGGCAAAGACGTCCTCGATTTGACCGCCGGCGAATGTATGACCCGGGACCCTAAAACCATCTCTTCCCAGGAATTCGCCGCCAGTGCGCTCGCTCTGATGGAAGAAAAGAAGATCACGTCGCTGGTCGTGATTGGCGCCGACAAGACGCTTCAGGGAGTTGTGCATCTGCACGACCTCTGGGGAACCGAGATTCTGTAGACCGTGCGCGATATTTAACCTGGGTTGAAAACATCTCGCGGCATTGTGTCTTGCTTTCCTTGGCAGTTTCCAGTGCATGGCAACCGCGAAATGACAGATCTCACCCACAACATGTAAGCAAGGGGGCTTGCGACAGAGATAAAATATTCGCTATGTATCACTACAATCCCAACACGGCTTTGGAAGAACTTACGGAAGAAGCCACGCTCCCCAATCCGGTTCGCGTACGCGACATGATTCTGCGCAAAAAGCTCAGCCCTGACCGGTCGCTGGAGTTAAACCGGCTGTTCACCGAATACCAGAAATTTTTCGGCGAGACACAGAAGCTAGGGAAAACAATCCTGCAGCAACTGTCAGCCGAATAGGACGAATCGACAGTTACGAGTTCCCCACGGGCCCCATGCGCGCCATTCCTTTGTCCCGCCCAAAGCGGGCGATACACCGCGCTGCTCACTGCTACAATATTTGTTTCCTCAAACAAAAAGAAAGCTCCTATGCATCGCTGGTCTGAACTGTTTATACCGACCCTTCGTGAAGCCCCGGCCGACGCCGAGGTTGCGAGCCACAAATTCCTGGTGCGCGCCGGATACGTGCGACAACTGGGCGCCGGGCTCTATTCCTATCTGTTCATGGGATACCGTTGCTTCAACAAGATCATGAGCATCATTCGCCAAGAGATGGACACCATCGGGCAGGAGTTTTATTTGCCGGCGTTGCACCCCCGCGAGTTGTGGGAAGAGAGCGGGCGCTGGTCGGTGATGGGGGACAACCTTTTCCGCTTGAAAGACCGCAAAGGCGCGGAGCTGTGCCTGGGCATGACGGAAGAAGAGGTCATGACTTCCATCGCGCGCAAGGAGCTACGCAGCTACAAGCAGTTGCCGCAGATCTGGTATCAGATCCAATCCAAATTCCGCGACGAGCCACGGCCAAAATCCGGGCTGCTGCGGGTGCGGCAGTTCATCATGAAGGACGCATATTCCTTCGATATCGACGCCGCCGGCCTCGACATCTCCTACAAGAAACACTACGACGTCTACTGTCGCATCTTCGACCGCTGCGGTTTGAAATATATGATCGTGGAGGCGCATTCCGGCGCGATGGGGGGGAAAGAGTCTCACGAATTCATGGTGCGCACGCCCGCGGGAGAAGACCAGATCGTGAGCTGCGACAAGTGCAGCTACGCGGCCAACCTGGAGAAAGCCACGTCCAGGCTGGCTGCGGTTGAGGACCTCGTTTCCGAAGGGGATGGCCGGCCGCTCGCCGTTCACACGCCGGGGCAGAAGACTATCGAAGACGTCGCCCGGTTCCTCGGTGTTTCCCCCACCAACAAGATCAAAACGCTCGCGTTGATGATCAACGAAACCGATCTCAAAAGCGGCAAGGCGAAAGCGCGTCCGGTGGTGGTCCTCATCCGCGGCGATCATCAACTCAACGAAGCCAAGTTATCGAGCGCGGTCGGCGGAAAAGAAACACGCCCCATGGAAGAGCAGGAGATAAGAGATTTTTTTGGATCGCCCGCGGGATTCCTGGGACCAACTGGAATTGACTGGGCGCAGAAATTCAACGATGGGGGCAAGCCAATCCTGTTAGTGGACGAAGCGCTGCAGAATCGGACGAACTTGATCGCGGGTGCGAATAAAGAGGACTACCACCTGAAGAACTTGACACCTGGCAAAGACTTCCACCCGACCGCCTTCGCTGATCTTCGTAGCGTAACCGCAGGAGAAGCCTGCCCCAACTGTGGCGCACCCCTGCGTATCGACACGGCTATGGAGATTGGTCACATCTTCAAACTGGGCTACAAGTATTCCGAGTCGATGGGCACGCGTGTGCTGGACCGCAACGGCAAGGAAGTGATGCCCATTATGGGCAGCTACGGAATCGGAATTGAGCGGATTCTCACCGCCGCGATCGAGCAGAATAACGACGAGAACGGCTTTTGGCTGCCGGCGCAGATTGCTCCATTTGAAATCGTCATCACTCCCACCAATGTCTCGGACGACAAGCTGCGGGCGACAGCGGAGGACATTGCCAAGAAGCTAGAAGGCTCGGGATTCGACGTCTTACTGGACGACAGGGACGAACGGCCAGGCGTGAAGTTCAAGGATGCTGACCTGGTGGGCATACCCTTTCGTGTCAACGTCGGTAAGAAGGTTACCGAAGGTACTGTAGAAGTGGTTCAGCGCTCGACCCGGGAAATGCGCGATGTTAGCATCGGCGACGTTGGGGAGTATTTTGAACGGTTATTGAGACCGTCGTGCTGAGGGTTTTTGTCTCGGCCACGGTCGAGGCAGAGCGCTCATGGGGACCATCAAGGCATTCACCGGCATTGCAGCCATTGTGATCGCGATCTATGTGTCGTGGTTGCTGATTCCACCGTATTTCGCGAATTACCAGTTCGAAGACGATCTCCACAACATCGCCATCAGTAACACCTACGGCAACAAAACCGAAGATGACATTCGTGACGTAGTGTTCTCGAAGGCAAAGGCATTGGAGATTCCTCTCAGCAAAGAGCAGATCAAGGTGACGAAAACCGGCCCTAGCAATGCGGGATCACTTGAGATCGAGGTGGATTACAGCGTTCATGTTGAGCTGCCGGGATACCCGCTGGATCTGCACTTCCAACCCTCCACTGCAAATCGCAGTGTGATGTAGCCGAAAAGCCAGCAAACAGTTCAGCCAAGTTGCGGGGTTTACAGTCACGCGCGAAGAGCGAGGACTGCTGACGTCTTGCGCGCCATGTACAGAGGAAGCTTGTACAGTTGCACGAATCCATAGTCCGCTTACGTTCGTAATCTTGCTCCTTCCTTTTGTAACCCCCTAACATCCGCGAAGGACGCCTTGTGTCTTCGTGTCAAACAAAATTCGATCCCGCGCAGCCGTCCGGGGATCAGCCAGGAACGTCTTCGGAGAATCGACATGAATCTGAATAGCAGAACAGTCCTGCTGGGGCTCACTTTGGCCGTGATGCTTATCGCCAGCGGATGCGGCTATCAATACCACTGCAGCAACTTTAACGGACCTAGCTGCTATTCGAACTCGTCAACCGGGGGCAGCGGTGGCACTGGGGGTACCGGAACGGGTGGCACGGGTGGCACTGGCGGCACCGGCGGAGCGACCTATGTCGATTTGATGTATTACCTGGGTGTGGGTGGCACGACACTGAATGCCGACTACCTGGATACGAACGGAGTCTTTGCTGCCCTGACCACGGCGAGCTTTCCCACGCTGCCCGCGGGCGCGAGCGAAGATATGCTCATCGTGAACAAGCAATTCCTCTACATTCCGTTCACTCTCTCCAGCGGCGGCGGAGTCATTGAGGCTTTTCAGATTGACCCAAGCACCGCACAACTGACAGCCATTTCCGGTAACCCATTTTCGACTGCGACGGCAAATTGCAACGGCCTTGCGAGCGACCCACAAGGCCGCTTTCTCTACTGCGTGGACAACAGCAATGGCGATATTGCAGCCTTCACGGTCGATAGCAGCACGGGCGCGTTGACGGTGGTCGCCGGGTCCCCCTTTCAAGCCTTCCAATCCAATACCAAACTTGGACAGCCGAGCAACCTGGCGGTGGACGGAACGGGAACACACTTGTTCGCGGCGCCTGGAATCTTTGCTTTCAACATTGACCAGACCACCGGCGCGTTATCCATCGTAACCGGCAGCCCCTTCTTCCTGCATTCCGTCAAGATCCAGGGAGAGCCCACTGGTCAGTACCTGTTAGGCGTGGATGGATTGGTTGCTCACCAGGGGACCAACAACTTGTACGTCATGCCGATTCAGCAAGGGGCTCTCACGGGCGAGAATCTTTTTTCCACAACCTATTCTCCATTTTCCTTGGCAGTTCATCCCAACGGACAATTTGTCTACACCTTCGCGATGCAAAGTACCAGCACGGCCGCGCCGGTGGAAGCTTTCCAATTTACAGGGGGTGTACCGACGCCGCTCGCGGCATCGCCATTCACTTCGTTCCCGGGAATGCAGAACGGGAAATTCAATCAGGCCGGCACAAACTTCTTCGCTACGACGGGAGCGTACGCTTTCATTCAGTTGAGCGTAGATCCGGCCACCGGTCTGATGACGCAGAATGGGCAGCCTATAACCACTCTGACGACTCAGTTCTTTGCGGTGACCGACACGCAGTAGTCGCGAGAAAGAGGCCCACAGCCGTCCGGTCCAGTTTCCGGACGGCTGTGTACTTTCTGGATCAACTAAGATCCGCGCCCAAAGGTTAGAATGAAACATTCCTGGCCGACGGCGAACAACTTCGGAGAGAATATGCCGCGCGCACGGGATGGACAAACCGGAGCTCGCTAACGTGTTTACAGACCCATCACTTAAGCTAAAAGTGGCATCTACATAAGAGACGGGGCTGCTCTTTCAAATCGTGGCTATCAAACTGAAGATTCCGCATGCAAAAAGCACGGCGAAGGCTGGAAAGCGAGGGAGGTTTCATGATCCCCTGCTCCGGGCAGCGTTAGGCGCCTTTGTCATCATTTCCGCCATGCTGGCCGGCTTTTTCTCGTACTACTACATCAAGTACGACCGCATAATCGAGAAACGGTTCCAGGGACAGGTGTTCGCCAGTGCGGCCAAGATTTACGCCATTCCCAGGGTTGTGAGGGTGGGGGAGAAGATGTCGGCCCGGGATGTGGCCGACGATCTGAGGCGCGCCGGATACTCGGATAGAGATGGCCAGTCTCCGCTCGGAAGCTTTCGCTTGGTCAGCAGTGGTATCGAGGTGCGTCCCGGGCCCGAGTCCTACCATAGCCCCGAACCAGCCACCATTCAGATTCAGAATGGAAAGGTGCAGAACATCAGCAGCAAAGCTGGGGACTTGGTGGCCTACGAACTGGAACCCCAGCTCATCACTTCGCTGTTTGAGGCTGGCGATCGTTCCAAGCGCAAAATCGTAAAGTACGACGAAATACCCAAGGTGATGGTTGACGCGGTCCTGGCCATTGAAGACCGCCGCTTCTTCCAGCATAGCGGCGTGAATTTTGTGCGTATGGGCGAGGCGGCGTGGGTGGATCTTACCCGGCAGCGCCATGACCAGGGTGGTTCAACCATCACCATGCAGCTTTCGCGCGGATTCTTCCTTTCCCCGCAGAAGACGATCAAGCGCAAACTCGTGGAAATGCTGATTGCCACCGAACTGGAACAGAAGTTCAGCAAGCAGCAGATTTTCGAGTTTTATGCGAATTGGGTGGACTTGGGCCAGCGCGGCTCCTTTACCATCAGCGGCTTTGCTGAAGGAGCGCGGGCTTACTTCAATAAGGATTTGAAGGACTTAACGCTGCCGGAAGCGGCATTGCTGGCGGGCTTGATTCAGCGGCCGAGCTATCTATCTCCTTACCGGCACCCCGAGCGAGCGCTGGAGCGGCGCAACACCGTCCTGGAGGCAATGGTCGAAACCCATGCCATCACGCGTGCGGAGGCAGATAAAGCCAAGGCTACGCCGTTAAAACTTGCTCCGCCGAACGTGGAGGCGAGTGACGCCCCTTATTTCGTAGACCTGGTGCGGGACACCGTCATTTCCAAAATCAACGAGCGCGAACTGAACGAGCAGTCGTACCGCATTTACACCACGCTCGATCCTGACCTGCAACGCGTCGCTGCACAAGCCGTTGAAACGGGCATGAAGTTGGTTGACGAGCAGGTGACCAAGTTGCGGACCAAGCGGATCAAGATCGCCAAAGGCAAATACGAAACCAAGGTGCTTCCGGGACCGCAGGCCCAAGTCGCTCTCGTCGCCATGGATCCACATACCGGGCAGATTCTGGCGCTCGTAGGCGGCAGGAACTACGGATTCAGCCAGTTAGATCATGCCGTCGCAAAGCGGCCCACAGGATCCATCTTCAAACCTTTCGTCTACGCGGCGGCTTTAAACACTGCCATTGACGGCACCCAGAACGTGATGACGCCGGCATCCACCGTGCCCGACCAGCCTTCGACGTTCAGCTATGGAGACCAGATCTACGAGCCGCGCAATTACAAAGAGGAATATCACGGCGACGTCACGCTTCGTTATGCACTGGCGCTCTCGCTGAACAATGCGACCGTGAAGCTGGCTGAAGAAGTGGGATACGACAAGGTCGCCGACCTGGCTAAAGCCGCGGGTATCAACTCGGTGAAGGCCACACCTGCGATGGCTCTGGGAGCATACGATGCCACGCCGATCGAAATGGCGAGCGCTTATACGGTATTCGCCAATGACGGTCAGAGGCTGTCGCCCACTCTGATCAACTCGGTCCGCAATGCCAAGGGCGACGTAATCATGGACTTCAGTACCGAAAAGCGCACGGTCATGGATCCTCGCATCGCGTACGTGATGACCACCATGATGGAAGGAGTTTTGAACTTTGGCACCGCGTACCCGGTGCGGCAGCGTGGGTTTACCGCGCCGGCGGCAGGGAAGACAGGTAGTTCGCACGATGGCTGGTTTGCGGGCTATACCAGTAACCTTCTCTGTATTGTGTGGGTCGGATACGACGATTACAGCGACTTAAGGCTGAGCGGAGCGCAAACCGCGGCTCCTATTTGGGCCGAGTTCATGAAAAAGGCGGTTGCTCTGCCGGAGTACTCGGACGTGAAGGAGTTCACGCAGCCATCCGGCGTGGTCGATGTGCAGTTGGACAAAGCTACCAACCGCTTGGCAACTCCTGCCTGCCCAGAGACTTACACGGCTGCTTTCATCGCCGGAACCGAGCCCCATGATACCTGCGATCAAGGCACCGGAGTGACCGGGTTCTTCTCGCGAATTTTCGGCACCAGCCGCGAAAACGCGCTGCCACCGACCACCAACGGCCCGGTGGGCGCGGCCGGAGCCCCGAACGGCCAAGTCGCCCAAGGCACGCCAGGACAGCAAAAAAAGAAGGGACTTTTTGGCAAAATTGTAGGAATCTTTAAGGACGACAAATCGGCTGCTCCGCCGTCTAACCCTCCAGCCAACGGCGGAAACAGTCCTCAATAGGACTGCAGCCAGGTGCCCCGGAAGAATAATTCCGGTGCTCGGAGGTAGTTTATGCGCCGTGCCTTCGGCTGTCTTCTCACCTGTCTCGTTCTTCTCACATCATCCCTGTTCGGACGCTCCGTAGCTCAGACCGGTCCCTCCGAGCAGGTTCAAGTCGATTCACCCCTGCGCCGGGTGGACCCGCCCACCAGTGAGATGACGCCGGAGGCTCTCGAAAAACGCGCCGACGAGTTGCGGACGCAAAAGTATTACCTGGATGCGCTCGATTACTACGGGGCGGCGCTGGCCAAGAATTCAAATAGCGCTCTGCTGTGGAACAAGGTCGGCATCACTGAGTTGCTGTTGCAGCACTACAAGGAAGCGGGGAAACACTTCGAGAAAGCAATCAAGCTGGACCGCAAATATTCCGACGCGCTCAACAATCTCGGTGTTATCTACTACATCGAGAAGAAGTACAGCAAGGCAATCAAGCAATATGGCAAGGCCATTGATGTCCGGGAGGACATGGCGTCGTATTACAGCAACCTGGGCGCAGCCTATTTCTCCAAAAAAGAATTCGAGAAGGCGATCACCGCGTACAACCGGGCTCTGGAACTCGATCCGGATGTTTTCGAGCGTACATCGCACGCCGGAGTATCGGCGCAGATGGCGAAGCCCGAGGACCGCGCGCACTATGACTACGTAATGGCCAAACTGTACGCCAAAATGGGCGCGGCAGATCGTTCGTTGCTGTACTTGAGGAAAGCGATCGAGGAAGGCTATAAAGGCATCGAGAACGTCTACAAGGACAGCGAATTCGGGCAGCTCAGAAACGATCCGCGTTTCACCGAACTGATGGCCTCGAAGCCACCTGCCATTTCTGAGTAAGTAGCGAGTAAAGAAGGCTTTGGGCTGTTTCAAATAAATTTCGATTGGCGGCCGAAACTTCTTTCGCCGTCCCGGGTTTGAACGGTCAAATAGCTCCTGAAAACAACAGGGTGAGTAAGGAGAAAAATAAAGCCCGACAGGTTGCCACCCGAGCACGCCCCAAGCAGGCAGCCTGTGGGCTTTTTTGCGGGAGCTGGGCCCATCGGCGCTACGCCTTTCCTTCCTACTCGTTCTGCTGATTTCTAAATCACCTCCACGGTAGACTGATCTCGTGCCGGAATTGCCTGAAGTAGAAACCATCGCCCGCGGACTCCACAAGCGGGTCCGGGGAGATGTCATTGAATCCATCTGGCTGGGGTCGAAGCGCGAACCTTTCAAGTCGCCGCCGACAAAAATCGCGCGAACGCTGGAGAATACCCGGATTTCGGGGGTGCGGCGAGTTGGGAAGCATATTGTTGTCGACCTGCAGCCGGTAAGGACTGCGAAACTTTCACAGCGTAGACCAGGACGCGCGCCTAGCGTTGCTGGCGGCAAACCTGCCCAGTGGATTGTGCATCTCGGGATGACGGGACGTTTCCTGGTCTGCCGGCCGGACGAAGAAGTCGCAAAGCACACCCACGCGATCGCGAAGCTGGCTTCCGGACGAGAGCTCAGATTCGTCGATCCCCGACGTTTCGGCCGTTTGAGCGTAGCTCAAGACGGCAATTTTAATGCTGCCGGTTACGAGCCCCTCGAAGTTGAACTGGAAAGGTTCACCGCGCTTTTTCGCGGCCGCAAAACCCCGATCAAGAGCGCGCTTCTGAACCAAAAACTTCTCAGCGGGGTGGGCAATATCTACGCTGACGAATCACTGTTTCGCGCAGGCATTCGTCCCAAGCGCAGGGCAAGGTCGCTCACCCGCGAGCAGTTGCGGAAGCTGTACCCCGCCTTGCGGGAGGTACTGAACGAAGCCATCGCACTGGGAGGGTCGTCTATCTCTGACTACGTGGGTGCCGATGGCGAGGAAGGATTCTTCCAGCTGCAGCACCGGGTGTACGGCCGCGAAGGCGAGCCATGCCTGGTCTGCAAGACTCCCATCAAAAGAATTGTGATCGCCGGGCGTAGCAGCCACTACTGTCCGACGTGTCAGAAATGATCCCGCCACCCGGGTTTTCGACAATTCCATAGGCGCTGGCCGGGTCTGGTAATCTGATCAGCCCATGTCTTCATTCTCGATCGGCGTCGATCTCGGCGGCACCAATCTACGTATCGCTGCCTTCGATGCACATGCACAACTGCTGGAAAAAGTCACGCTGGGAACAAAAGTGGCGCTCGGACGCGATCATTTACTGCATGACATGTGCAGCGCCATTCAACGTCTGTCGGCCAAGTACAGCGGAGCGTCAACACTGGCGGGGATTGGCATCGGAGTGCCCGGCATCATCGACCTCCATACCGGCATGATCCGCGAGTCTCCGAACCTGCCGGGCTGGTCCGATTTTCCGGTTCGCAACGAAATTGAGAGGCGATTGGGCACGCGGGTCATCCTGGAGAACGACGCCAACTCGGCGGCGTTGGGCGAGAAGTGGCTGGGCGCAGGTAAGGATGTGGAGAGCATGGCCATTCTGACCTTGGGCACCGGCGTCGGAGGCGGCATTGTGCTGAATGGGCGCATCTGGCACGGCATGAACGGTATGGCGGGCGAATTCGGGCACATGACGGTGGAACCGGACGGCCAGCTTTGCGGATGCGGAAATCATGGCTGCCTCGAGCAATATGCGTCAGCCACGGCAATCGTCCGCATGGCGCAGGAGGCGATTTCCACGGGGCGCGCGCCGGAACTAGCCAAGGCCTCCACTTCCGATCCTGAATTCAGCGCTAAAGCTGTTTACAACCTGGCGGTACAAGGCGATGAAACAGCGCGCGAAATTTTCCGATGTGTCGGACGGGCGCTCGGAATCGCCATGGCTGCGCTGATCAATGGGCTGAATCTTCCCATGTATGTGGTGGGTGGTGGCGTGTCCAGTGCATGGGACGCCTTTGGGCCGTCCATATTCAACGAACTCAGGCTGCGCTGCATGGTGTATGCAGCAACGGCGCCCCCGGTGCACGCGGGTCAGGAAGGCGCATCGGCGCAGGTGGAAGCCAAAACCAGCAAGTACACGATCGTGACCCGGGCCCTGCTTGGCAGCGATGCCGGGCTGTTTGGAGCGGCAAGGCTGCCGATGCTGGCCCAATAAACTCGATTACTGCTGGTTGACGATCAGGCCTTGCTGCCAACCGTCACTTTGCGCAGCGCCGCCAGGAAAATTTCATTCTGCTTGGGACTGCCGATGGTCACGCGGATGGCTTCCGGGGCGCCCCAGGCTTTCAGCGAACGAATCAGAACACCTTCTTCTTTGAGCCTATTTGCCAGAGCTTTAGCGTCATCACGAATTTCAGCGTAGAGGAAATTCGCCCAGCTGGGGTTTACCCGAAAGCCTAATACCTCCATGCCAGCTGCCAAACGCCTTGCTTGGTCGTAATTGTTCATCACAGCTTTGCGAACGTGCTCCATATCATCCATGGCCGCGAGCGCCGCCGCCTGGGCCACTTGCGAAATGCTGAAGGTGGAGCGCAAACGCGCAAAGTATCCCAACAGCTCGGCAGGACCGAGTCCATACCCTACCCGCACACCAGCCAAACCGTGAGCCTTGGAAAAAGTTCTTAAGACAACCACGTTGCGATTCTGACGCACGTAATCCAGCGATTGCGAATAGTGCACGCGGCTTTGGGTTGCGAGGAACTGCGCATAGTCGTAATAAGCCTCGTCAATGATCACCACTATTTCCGGCGGCAGGGTCGCAATGAAATGGTCCATGACATCTGCGGGAATCACCGTTCCAGTGGGATTATTCGGGTTGGCGATGAGGACGAGCCGCGTCTGGCTGTTGACGGCTGCGGCGATACCATCGAGATCAAAACTGTAATTGCGTAGCGGAACGCGGATAAGCTCGCCGCCTGCGGCTTGGACTGCCATTCCGTAGACAATGAACGTCAGTTCGCTAGTCACGGCGTTCAGTCCAGGCCCCAGTAGCGTGCGTGCAATAATTTCCAGCAATGCAGTGGAACCCGCCGTGACAAGCACCCGGTCCGCAGGCAACGCGTGATGCTCAGCCAGTTTGAACCGCAGCTCGGAAGCATCATCGTCGGGATATAAATTGCATTGCTTGAAGACCGCCGCCATGGCTTCAATGGCGGACGGCGAAGGGCCAAACGGATTCTCGTTCGACGCCAGGTGAATGCAATTGGGCAGACCTTGATTGCGCGAATGCGAAACAGGTGTTGTGGGAGTGTATTTCGGGAGCGAGCGGACGTTGCCGGTCACGAGATCAAAGAATCGGCTCATCTTCTACTTAGGATGCCAGATCAGAAGAGCGTGAGACAGCTTTGGCGTGGCGCTGGGCCTCTGATTTAAGGCGAGCCACTTCCTCAAGCGAAAGCGAACGAACTTTGCCCGGTTCCACATCCAGCGAGAGTGGACCATAGCGAACCCGCCGGATTTTTTCGACGTGGTGACCAATTTCCTCGAACATGCGCCGGATCTGCCGGTTACGGCCCTCGGTGAGCGTGATCTCATACCACGGATTGTCGGATTCGCGGACGATGCGAATTTTCGCTGGCAAGGTCTTCACGCGTTTGCCCTGATCCGTACGGATGGTCACACCAGCTCGCAATCGCGCGATGGATTCCTCCGAAGGCGCGCCGCTGACTTTCACCACGTACGTTTTCGGCATGTGCGACCCGGCTTTCATAAGCCGGTGTGCCAAGTCGCCATCGTTGGTAAGAAGCAAGAGGCCTTCACTCGCGTAGTCAAGGCGCCCCACCGGGTAGACGCGTCCTTTCACACCTTCCACGAGGTCCATCACGGTTGGGCGGCCTTCAGGATCTTTGGCGGTAGTGACGTAGCCCTTCGGCTTGTTAAGCAGCAGATAGGTGAAGCGCTGGGGTCCGCGCAGCAGCTTGCCATCTACGCGTATGTGATCGTGGTCGGGATCGGCCTTGGTCCCAAGCTCGGTAATCGTCCGCCCATTCACCTGGACGCGGCCGCTGGTGATAAGTTCCTCCGCCTTGCGACGAGAACTGATTCCGGCAGCGGCGATGATTTTCTGCAGGCGCTCGGGAGCCATATCGTTTCCAACCGGATGGAACTTAAGCAGCCTCGTGCGGTGGTTTGACTGCTTCCGCCTCTAGCGCGACAGAGTCGGTGCTTTCGTCGCCTGGGGGCGAAGAATCGGCTTGGGTCCGTTCGCCAGTTTCGATATCGAGTTCGGTTGCACCGGCAATTTCGGACTGGTCGGGAAGCACTCCGGATACACCCGTCGAGCGGTCGGTGGTTTCTTCCGACATGGATTTGTCCGGCGGGCCTGCCGCCGAATCGCTGTGCTCCGAAGTTTCCGCGGGTTGCGCGGGCTCCAACTCCGCCTGGAAGGACTCAGCCACGAGCTTTTCGAATTCTTCCATGCTGGGAAGTTCGTTGACATCCTTCAGGCCGAAGCGCAGCAGAAACTCTTTTGTGGTCTTGTACAGAATTGGACGGCCGATGACGGCTTTGCGCCCGGCGGTGGTAATCAGCTTGCGGTCAAGCAAAGTTGCTATCACGCCGCTGGAGTCGACACCGCGAATTTCGCTGATCTCAGGAACCGTAACCGGCTGCTTGTAGGCGATTACGGCCAACGTCTCGAGGGCGGGCAGGGATAGCCGGATAGGCGGTTTCAAACTCTTGGCAAACCCGCGCACCAGGTCGTGCTGCTCCGGCTTCGTGGACATGCGGTATCCGCCGGCTAGCTGACGCACTTCGATGCCGTGCTCAGAGGTGCTGTACTCGGTCGCGAGTTCTTCCAGTGCCGCGCGGATTTGCGATCGCTCATCAGCGGCATCCGATTCGCCGTTTCGCGAGCCCAGCGAACCCTTGAGAGCCTGAAACATCTGCTCCACGGTGACCGGCGTCTCCGCCGCGTAAATGATGGCTTCCAGTTGGGCTTTGAGGCTCATAGAAACAGCTGCCGGCTCCTGTTGGACGTACTATTTCCAGTCATCCCGCACCGCAGCGTGCTCGGTCATCAATGCTTCGAAACCGGCATGCTTGCGCACCAGAATTTCTCCGAACAGGCGGTCCTGCCGAACCTGAATCGCCTGCAATCTCACCAGTTCCAGCAATGCCAGGAAAATGCAGACCAGCGCCTGGCGCGAATTGACGTGGCGTAAAAGCTGCTTTAGCCGGATCGGCCGCTCTTCAATGGTGAGCCGGCGGCGCAGGTAATCGATCATCTGACCCACGCTGACCGCCTCTTCGTCCACATTCAGCACCGGGCGCGAGCGAGCGCGATCGAGAATCTGCTGAAACGTTTTGACCAGGTCAATTACATCGGCGGCGATCTCAGGATCGGTGCCCTCGGCGTCCATGAACTCCTTGATCGCTGGGTTGGACCAGACGGCTTCCTCAATCTGCTGCTTCTGCAGCAGCATCTGCGCGGCCGACTTGAACTTCTCGTGCTCCAACAAGCGATTGACCAGTTCGGAGCGCGGATCTTCCATCGCATCGGCTGGCGCCAACGGATCGCGAGGCAACAACATCTTGGACTTGATGTGAATCAGCACTGCGGCCATGTAGATGAATTCGGCGGCGACATTGACATCAAGCTGCCGGATTTTCTCTACGTATGCCAGATACTGCGCCGTGATTTTCGCGATGGGTATGTCGTAAATATCGATGTCTTGTTTGCGGATGAGGTCGAGCAGCAGGTCGAGAGGTCCCTCATAGACGTCGCCAACCCTCACCGCGAAGGGAAACTCGCTGCCATCTTTCCTTGTGGCCGGCTGCGTCGAACCGGGTTCGGTGGTGGCCGCGACAGGCGGAGGCGCGTCCTGCACCTGGGAGCTTTTCAGGGGTTCAGCCATTCTGCTTCTCCGCTGCGCTGCTCACTTTATTTTCGTCCCCGTTTGGGGCAGGAGCTTCATAGTCCGGCGACATGCCCATCGAGGCACGAACATCTTCCATCGTGTCGCCTGCGATTTTTCTGGCTTTCGCCGATCCGGCTTCAAGAATATCCCAGGCAAGGCGCGGATTGTCCTCATATTTTTTGCGCCGTTGCTGCATGGGATTCAAGATATCCACTAGTGCATCTGCCGCCCAGCCCTTGCACTCAATGCAGCCTATGCCTGCGGACCGGCAGCCCACATCGACTTTTGCAATTGTCTCCTGATTGCTGAAAATCTTGTGCAGATCCCCGACCGGGCAGACGTCAGGATTGCCGGGATCGCTGCGGCGCACCCGCGCCGGATCGGTAACCATGGTTTTCAGTTTCTGCCGGACCACGGGCTCGGGATCGGTCAACATGATAGTGTTTCCGTATGACTTCGACATCTTGCGGCCGTCGGTACCGGGAAGTTTTGCCGCCGGGGTCAGCAACGCCTGCGGTTCGGGGAAAACCGGGCGGCGCTGGCCGTAAAACAGATTGAAGCGGCGCGCTATTTCGCGAGTCAGTTCAACGTGCGCTACCTGGTCTTCACCCACGGGAACGAAATCCGCCTTGTAAATCATGATGTCGGCGGATTGCAGAACGGGATACCCAAGGAAGCCGTAGGTACCCAGATCTTTGTCTTTGATATTTTCTTTTTGTTCTTTGTATGTGGGCACACGCTCCAGCCATCCCAAGGGCGTGATCATCGAGAGCAGCAGGTGCAACTCGGCGTGGGCTGGCACGTGGGACTGTATGAACATGGTGCAGCGCTCGGGATCGAGCCCTGCAGCCAGCCAGTCCAGCAACACCTCGACGGAGTTTTGCTTGATGCGCCAGGTATCCGCATAGTCGGTGGTCAGCGCGTGCCAGTCGGCAACGAAGAAAAAACATTCGTACTGGTCCTGCATGCGCACCCAGTTATCAAGAGCGCCCACGTAGTTACCGAGGTGAAGCTTGCCTGTTGACCGCATGCCACTGAGCACGCGCTTACGTTTGTTGGAGTGAACCATCAGACTCCCAGCAAAATAGAGTTGAAAACCGCCATAACCGGGGAAATCAGTTTCCAGAGAAAATTGCCGCCCACGTAAATTAATGCCATCAAGCCCAGCCATCCCACGGTGTCGTAGACGCGGCGCACGGAATCCGAAAGAAAATGTCGAAGCACATGGCTGCCGTCCAGCGGCGGCACGGGAATGAGGTTGAACACCGCCAAAACTACGTTGATCTGGAGGAGTTCGTAAAGAAAAAGGCTCAACGGCACGACAAAGGAATTGCCGACGAGATATCCGCCGAGCACGCCATGCACGATCATGCGACCCTCAGGCGCGATCATGGCAATGACGACCAGCAGAATAGTGGCTCCTGCCGCCACGATGAAGTTACTGATAGGCCCTACCACGGAAGTCAAAATGTCGTCGCGAACCGGATTCTGAAAGTTCCGCGGATCTACCGGCGTTGGCTTGGCCCAGCCCAGCACGGGAATGTGCGCCAACAAGGCGATTGCGGGTAACAGGATCGTGCCTACCGGATCAATATGCCGGATCGGGTTCAGCGTGATGCGGCCCAGCATGCGCGCAGTCGGGTCCCCACAGCGGTTCGCCATCCAGGCGTGCGCCGACTCGTGCACACTGATTGCAAATAAGAACACAATCAGCTGGAAGAGAATGTCGACATGCTGCAGCGTCATGCAGGTTAGTTTCGATTCTAACAGAGCCCCTGGCGGCACCCTTTTTCCACAGTCCACGGCAGTGCCGCTTTTTCAAGCGCTTACGAGCGAATAACCGGGGCTTAGGATGGTGAGACCTTTTCGTATTCCGTTCGTCTAAGAAAACAGGAACCGCTAGCGAGTTTGCACCGTACAGATAAGGAAAGAAGGGTGATTTATGCAGCTACTTTTAGACGTTCAGCACACCGGCGATGTTGCGGTCGTGAATTGTGCCGGCCGAATTGTGCGCGGGGACGCAACGTGCGCCCTGAAGGAAGCAGTGCTCTCGCAGCGGGATTCACGCGTGATCGTGCTCGACCTTTCGGAAGTCGAAATGATCGACGGAGGCGGCCTCGGCGCGCTCGTATTCCTGCGGCGCTGGACCAAGGACAAAGGGGTTCAACTTAAGCTGGTGAACCCTTCGAACCTGATCCGTGAACTGCTGGAGCGCACACGATTGACACAGATTTTCGACATTTCCAGCGTTGATGATGCGTTAACCATCCTGGGATGCGAGCGGCAGGTGAGAACAGAATTTCACTATGCCACGGCATCCTGAAGCGGCGCGGTGACTTTGGTTGTACGGATTGTTCCGCAAGCGAGGTCGTCCGCCGGTAGTATCTTCCCTCGTTTGGCTACTTCTGTAGCGCCTTGCGCAATTCCTCCGGCGCAATCGGTTTCACCTTCAGCGGTTTCGCAGGAATGCCCCCGACAACGTGATAGGGCTCCACGTCCTTGGACGCGACTCCCATGGATCCGACCAGTCCATGTTCTTTCACGGTCACGCCGCTTAAAACCGTTGCATGATAAGTAATGCGAGCCTTGGGACCGATCTCGGTCTTCTGATTCTGGACGATCATACCGTCGTTGAGATCGTGGGCGTGAGAATAGACGTTGGCATAGTCAGAGATCGACGTGCCCTCGTGAATGATGATCTCGCCGCGGTCGTCGAGGAGAACGTACTTGTGGATTGTGCAATTGTCTTCCACGGTCAGGTTGTAACCGTAGGAAACCTCCACGCCATGAAAGATCTTTACGTTCTTCCCGATGTGCTTGAAGATGTGGCTGGCCAACATGTACCGAAGGCGATAACCCAGCCCATGGTTCAACCCGACCGGTGAGCGGTCGTACATCATCCAAAACCAGATCAACGGTTTGCGCTCGGCATATTTTAGTGCGTCTACATCGCCGTAGTACTCAGGTTCGAGCGTTGCGTTGCGTGGATCGAAGCTGTACACCAGTGATTGTTGCGCCAGCCCAGCTTCCGGAGATGGATCGGAATATTGTTTTCCGAGATAGAGTTCGTGCAGTGCGTTGCGCACCACGACACTGCGGTGCTCAGGATCGCGGTTCGCGAATTCGGCGTCCAAGCGCGTAATCCACTGATCAAACGCCTTACCAGCCGCGGGACGTGGATTCAGAACGCGATATTCGTATCGGGGCATCTGTGCCTCGCCAGCATTGAAACGTAAACGATAGCAGACTTCCGCGAGCTCCGGGAAACTGGGCGGTTCCTTCCATCACTATGCTTTATAATTCGCGCCGTTCCGGGACCCCTGATGATCACACTCGCCCGCAAGCTGCGCCTTACCGACTATTTCGCGCTGGGATGGGGCACGATGGTAGGCGTCGGCTGGCTCGTTGTTATGGACGACTGGCTGCTTCGTGGCGGCCCTCTGGGTGGCGTTCTCGGGTTTGCCATCGGCGGAGCCTTGCTGCTGCCGATCGGCTACGTGTACGGCAAACTGGTGATGGCGATGCCGGACGCGGCCGGGGAAGTCGCATACACCGCAAAGGTATTCCCCCAGGCCGTCAGCTTCGCGACCGGCTGGATAATGATGCTGGCGTACTTCATTGTGTGTCCATGGGAAGCGGTGGCGGTCGGCCGGATCGTTGGGTACATACTCCCGGCGCTGGATTCGATCGAGATCTATCGAGTGGCCGGACGCCCGGTTTACTTGCCGCACCTGCTGATCGGGATTGGACTGACCGGGCTCATCACTCTGCTCAATTATCGCGGAATCCGCCTGAGCGCTACTTTCCAGAACTGGGCTACTTTTGGCACCTTGGCTTTATTCTTGGTGTTTGTTGGTTGCGGCATCACTCGAGGCTCGCCCCGTAATTTGCCGCCGTTGTTCACCCACGACCCGTTCGTTTCGGTGCTGCTGGTATTGCAGATCGTCCCTTACTTCATGACGGGCTTCGAATCAGTAGTCAAGGTCGCAGAGGAGGCCAGTCCGGAGTTCCGGGCCAAGTCATTTCTGAAGGCGATCTGGACGGCACTTCTGGTTGGGGTCCTCTTCTACACGCTGGTGATCGCGGCTGTCGCGTACGTCGCACCATGGAAAGAGTTGACCAACGAGAAGTTCATGACCGCAGTCGCTTTCCGAAACGCGGTGGGATCGCGCTGGATCGTCAGCATCATTCTGACAGCGGCCATGATGTCATTGTTCAAAGTATTCAATGGAAATTTCGTGGCGGCCAGCCGTTTGCTTTTCGCGATGGGAAGACGGGGTCTGATTGACTCACGCGTCGCCGAAGTACACCCGGTGAACCACACGCCTTCGGCAGCCGTAATCTGCATTGGTGCGGCAACGGCTGCCTGCATGTTCCTCGGGGATGCCATCCTGGTGCCGATTTCGGAGGTAGGCTCGGTGGCGTCTGCTGCTGGCTGGCTTGCAGCGTGCGCCGCGTATTTCGCCATGCGCCCCTCGCGAAACCAGCGGTGGATCGCGGCACTCGGCATCACCGTTGGCCTGGCGATGATCGGCATGAAACTGCTGCCCGTGGTGCCGGGCCACTTCAGCGGCTACGAGTGGCTGGCAGTGGCGACCTGGAGCCTGCTGGGAATCTTTTTAGGCTGGAGGCGGCGCGTATTCTCAGCTTCCTCCGCCCAAGCATGACAAATTTGATCTTTGGTTTGGGACCGAACACGATGCCAATAAAATTGTTCGCTTCAGTGGTTATAATCGCTTTCTCCATCCTGCTTGTTGCGCAGAACGATTCAACTCAAACTTTTGAGCTGGTGATCGCGAACGGGCACATTATCGATGGCACCGGTTCGCCGTGGTATTCGGGCGAGATCGGCATCCGCGAGGGTCGAATCGCCGCCATCGGCAACCTCTCGCAGGTGCATGCCAAGCGCACGATCGACGCTCACGGGCAGGTCGTGGCGCCGGGATTCATCGACATGTTAGGCCAGTCGGAACTCACCATCCTTGTCGATCCACGCCTGCCTTCGAAAATTTTTCAAGGGATCACCACTGAAATAACCGGAGAGGGAGGGTCCGCCGCTCCCTTGAATGACGCCATCATCCAAGCCGACCACGCACAATACGAGCACCTGAAAATCACCCCGGACTGGCGCACGTTTGCACAATATTTTGCCCGGCTCGAGAAGCAAGGCATCGGCATCAACCTGGCCAGCTATGTGGGGGCTACGCAGGTGCGGCGCATAGTGCTAGGGGACGCCGACGTTCAACCTGTTGCAGCGCAGCTCGACAAAATGAAATCGCTGGTGCGCGAAGCCATGCAGGACGGCGCGATGGGCGTATCCACGTCACTCGAATACGCTCCCGCACCCTATGCCAAAACAAGCGAGCTGATTGCATTGGCCAGCGAGGCATCGACTTTCGGCGGCATCTATGCCACCCACATGCGCAATGAAAGCGACTCGGTGCTCGATGCTATCGACGAAGCGCTGCGAATCGGTCGCGAAGGTCATATTCCGGTTGAGATCTGGCACATCAAAGTGGCGGGCAAGGCGAATTGGGGACGTATGCCCCAGGTGGTTGCAAAGATAAATGCCGCCCGCGCGCAAGGCACCGACGTGACCGCCGATACCTATGCTTACACCGCCTGGTTTAATGATTTTTCCGCTTTCATTCCGCCCTGGGCGCACGACGGTGGGACGGCGAAGCTTATTGAGCGGCTGAAAGATCCGGCTACCCGGGCCCGGATTCGCAATGACATGCTTACGCCTTCGAAGGCGTGGGACAACGAATGGCTCGAAATACCCGGTCCTGAGGCAGTTTTGATCGGGGTTGTGCAAAATCCCAAGCTGCTGCCGCTCCAAGGTAAACGCCTGTCGGAAGTCGCAAAGATATGGGGCAAGGACCCCATGGATGCGCTCTTCGATTTGCTGATCGAAGACAATGCTTTCACCAGCGTCGCGGTTTTCGGAATGTCGGAACCAGACGTTGGGTTGGCGCTTCAGCAGCCGTGGGTTTCGGTCGATAACGATTCTTCCGGCACGTCACCCGAAGGCCTTCTTGGGCAGGAGCACCCGCATCCCCGCGCTTATGGGACATTCCCGCGCGTTCTTCGCAAATACGTTCGTGAGGAAAAAAAACTCAGCCTGCCGGACGCCATCCGGAAATTCTCAGCCCTGCCGGCGCAGCGCATGGGTCTGAGCGATCGTGGAGTGCTGAAGGCAGGAATGTGGGCCGACATCGTAGTGTTCGATCCGACTACGGTTCGAGATGTCGCGACTTTTGATAATCCCAACCAGTTGTCGCAGGGCATGCAATACGTGCTGGTCAACGGTGTCCCGGTCATCGAGCAAGGAAGAATGACAGGCGCCAGGCCGGGGAAAGTTTTGCGCGGCCCCGGGTATACCCATCAGCACGCCCCGAGTAGGGACTGATCGGTCTGTGGCGAACAATTTACGAAAGTGGGCCTGGTTGGGTACAATTTAAAGAATGTCCCAGCTGGTTCCCTCTACGCTGTCCTGGGCCCATCCGCTTGTACAAGACTGGTTTGTACAGCGGTTTGGCACGCCTACGGAGCCACAGGAGCAGGGCTGGCCCCACATTCTCGCCGAGCGTACTACCTTGATCTCGGCGCCGACCGGTTCAGGCAAAACGCTCGCCGCCTTTCTTGCCTGCATCGATCGCCTGGTAAGAAAAGCCCTGGCCGGAGATCTGCAGGATAGAACCGAAGTGCTGTACGTTTCCCCTCTGAAAGCACTCGGGAACGACATTCAAAAAAATCTCGAAGTTCCACTGGGCGAAATCCTGCAAATGGCTGGCGAACGCGGATTGCTGATGCCGGAGATTCGCACTGCAGTGCGAACCGGCGACACGCTGATGCCCGAGCGTCGGGCCATGCTGAAACGCCCGCCCCACATTCTGGTCACTACCCCGGAGTCGCTGTACATCCTGCTTACGGCTGAGAAGAGCCGAGCCATCCTTACCGATATCGAGACCGTCATCGTGGATGAAATCCATGCGGTGGCGGACGACAAGCGCGGCGCGCACCTGACACTATCGCTCGAGCGATTAGAACGGCTCGCGAAGCGGCGTCCCGTCCGAATCGGACTTTCAGCCACGCAGAGGCCAATTGAAGAGGTTGCGCACTTTCTGACCGGCAGCGACAGGCCAAGTCCCGTGATCGTGAACATCGGCCACAAACGGGCGCTCGATCTTGCGGTCGAAGTACCGGGCAGTCCTCTCGGCCCAGTCGCCAGCAACGAGATGTGGGACGAGATCTATGACCGGATCAGCGAGCTTGTGGGACAGCATCGATCCACGCTCGTGTTCGTCAATACTCGCCGTCTGGCAGAGCGCGTCGCGCATCAGCTCGCCGCACGGCTGGGTGACGATGCCGTTGCCGCCCACCACGGAAGTTTGTCGCGCAAGCTAAGACTGGCGGCGGAGCGAAAGCTCAAGAGTGGCGAAATCCGGGTGCTGGTCGCGACCGCCTCGCTGGAGCTGGGAATCGATATCGGCACGGTTGAGCTGGTATGCCACATCAGTTCCACGCGCTCGATTGCGGTCGCGCTGCAGCGGGTTGGCCGGTCGGGTCACTGGCGTGGGGCTGTACCCAAGGGACGTCTCTTTGCCACCACGCGCGACGAACTGGTTGAATGCGCGGCGCTGGTACAGGCCATCCGGCATGGCGATCTGGACCGGCTGATGATTCCGGAGTCGCCATTGGACGTATTAGCGCAGCAGATCGTGGCGGCATGCGCGGCCGAAGAGTGGGACGAAGAAGATCTCTTCCATATGGTGCGGCGCGCCTATCCGTATCGCCACCTGCCCCGTGAGATTTTTGAAGCCATTCTGGAAATGCTTTCCGAAGGCATTTCCGCCCGCCGGGGACGTTACGGCGCTTACCTGCACCGTGATCGCGTAAACAAGAAGCTACGGCCACGACGAGGCGCGAGGCTGGCTGCGATCACCAGTGGCGGTGCGATTCCCGACAGCGCCTTGTACACCGTGGTCGCCGAGCCCGAAGGCACGGTGGTGGGCACACTGGATGAAGACTTCGCCGTAGAGAGCAATCGCGACGACATCATCTTGCTGGGGAATGCATCGTGGAGAATCCGGCGCATCGAAGGCAAGTCGGGCCGAGTACTGGTGGAAGATGCGCACGGCGCGCCACCCAGTGTGCCGTTCTGGCTCGGCGAAGCACCCGCACGAACCTCAGAGTTGTCCGTCACCATCAGCCACCTGCGGAAATCAATCAGCGACATGCTGCCCAATGTGTCTCCCGTGGGGTTCTCGGCCACGCAGCCCATGGTTGCCGAGACGGTGGCGTGGCTCAAGGAAGAATGTGGTCTGGATGACGCCGGCGCCGAGCAGATGATTGAGTACATTCTGCAAGGGCGGGCGGTGCTTGGAGACGTGCCGACGCACACAACCGTGATTGCGGAGCGCTTCTTCGACGAAGGCGGCGGCATGCAGCTTGTGATTCACGCGCCATTTGGCGGCCGCGTGAATAAGGCGTGGGGCTTGGCATTACGCAAGCGCTTCTGTCGCAGCTTCAACTTCGAATTGCAGGCGGCGGCTACCGACAACGGGTTGAACATCGCGCTGGCGGAACAGCACAGTTTTCCGCTGGCCGATGTCTTTCATTTTCTGCAGGCGGAAACGGTGCAGCCGATTCTCGAGCAGGCTGCTTTGGCATCGCCTATCTTCGCTACGCGTTGGCGCTGGGATGCGATGCGGGCGTTGGCGCTCCTGCGCTTCCGTGGAGGCTCAAAGGTTCCGCCGCAGATTCAACGCATGCGCTCCGATGACCTGCTGGCGTCCGTCTTTCCCGATGTCGCCGCTTGCCAGGAAAATATTGTCGGGGATATACAGATTCCTGATCATCCTCTGGTCAAGGAGGTGATGAAAGATGTCCTGAATGAAGCCATGGACCTGGAAGGACTTAAGGAGGTTCTCCGTGGCATGGCAGAGGGACGGATTCGCTGCCTCGCGGTGGACACTCCCGTGCCGTCGCAGTTTTCCCATGAAATTCTGAATGCCAATCCCTATGCCTACCTCGACGATGCTCCGCTTGAGGAGCGCAGAGCGCGGGCAGTGGAGATGCGCCGCGTGCTTCCGCAATCGGTGCTTGAGGAAGTGGGCAAACTCGATTCTGCCGCCATCGCACAAGTGCGGCATGAGGCTTGGCCCGATGTCCGCGACGCGGATGAACTTCACGACGTGCTGCACACGTTCATTGTCTTCCCGGAAGCCACTGAATCGGTCCCAGGTGAACCGGCGCGCGAAGAATCTGTGACCAGTGACTGGATTTTCTACTTCGACCAACTCGTCAGCCGTGGAAGGGCGGCAATCGCTACTGTCGAATACAGCGATCCGCGAGCAGCCCAAGCGGGGGAGCGCCGCTACTGGATAACTGCGGAGCGGGCGAAGGTCTTCAGCCGCCTTTTTCCGCGCGCGCGCTTCAGCAACGCGCTTCCCGAGATAACGAACAATGACCTTTCCTACGAGGATGCCCTGCTGAGCGCGGTCACAGGCTGGATGATGCATTCCGGTCCGACAAGCGCAATCCCGTTGGCAACTCGGCTGGGCCTGCCTGCCGTGGAAATCGACAAAGCTCTTCTTCGATTGGAAGCAAGCGGCGCGATCTTGCGGGGCAACTTCACCGGACAATATTCGCCAGGGGATGCCTCTGCATGGGAGGGATCTCCCGCCGAACCCGAGCTGGAGTGGTGCGATCGGCGACTGCTTGCGCGGATTCACAGGCTTACCGTTGCTACTTTGCGAAAGCAGATCGAGCCGATCACCGCCGCTCAGTTCATGCGCTGGCTTCTCCGCTGGCAACACGTGGCGCCCGCGAGCCAGGTGCTCGGAGAACGCGGCACCATGGAAGTGTTACGCCAATTGCAGGGCTTCGAGATCCCCGCAAACGCCTGGGAGCGCCAGGTGCTGGGCCGCCGGGTGGCGAATTATGAGCCCGCGGTCCTGGACCGGTTGTGCCTGACAGGAGCAATCGGGTGGGGCAGGCTGTCTCCTCATCCTGCCACCCTCGAAGATTCGGTGGCGGGCAAGCGGCGGGTCATCCCAACCAGCGTAGCGCCCATCACCTTCTTTGTGCGCGAAGATGCGGACTGGATGACCTCGCACCATCCGGACTCGGATCACGGCGCAGCGCGCGGGCTTAGTCAGGGAGCCCAGGAAGTTCTCGATTTTCTGCGCCACCGCGGAGCTTCATTCTTCGCCGATATTGTCCGCGGCACGGGAAAAATAAAAGCGGAAATCGAGACCGCGCTATGGGAATTGGTAGCCGCCGGCCTGGTAACCGCCGACGGGTTTGACAACCTGCGTTCTCTGATTGATCCCAAGCGGCGCGCCGGCCAGGGCAGTGGGCGAACATCGCGGCCGAGGCACAGTTCCGGCCGTTGGTCTCTGCTCTATACCGATCAGCATGTGGATCGAAACCGGGCGATCGAAGCCACCTGCTGGATTCTGCTGAAACGCTACGGCGTCGTCTTCCGAGATATTCTGGCCCGGGAGACGAATCTTCCGAAATGGCGCGAGCTGCTGATGGCGTTCCGCCGCCTCGAAGATCGTGGAGAGGTGCGGGGCGGCCGCTTCGTCAGCGGATTTCTCGGCGAGCAGTTCGCGTTGCCAGTTGCTGTCGAGAGCTTACGAGCGAGTCGAAAGATACCGGCTACAGGGGAGCTAGTCACGCTCTCGGCTGCTGATCCATTGAACCTGGTCGGAATTCTCGTTCCCGGAGAGCGTGTACCGGCAATCTCAGGGAGAACTGTCACTTTTCGGGATGGAGTTGCGGCAGCGGAAAGCTCGGAATCGATCGTTACCGCAGAGGTGGCGGCAACTGGGTAGGGAGTTCGTCGCTGGCGACCAGCACCTGCGCCAGAAAGTACCTGGCATTTTGCCGATAGAACAGGAGTTTCCTCCAGATCCCGTCGCGCTGTCGTGGGACCTGGACGGCTTGCACCAGGGCTGCTGGACCTTCCCTCCCGTCTGCGCGGACAAAGAACATGCCCGCCAGTTGGCTGGGTCCAAGCGCGTAGCGCCCGGCCTTGAACATTACGTCCCCAATGCGGAAATCGAATGGCACGTGCGCAACTGCCTTGGGCGATTCTCCGTGCTGGAACAGCGATAAGCTGACGACCGACACGTAAGAGTGCTCAGCAGGTATTTGAATTGCGCGGACTGGGATGGCAGACATGGGTGGGATCCAAGCGGTCTAAAAAGCAACCGGGGACTCGATGAGGGGGTCCCCCGTAGTCCCCGGTTGACACTGCCTAGCAGGACTGTTAAAAGCGCTTCCCCCATCGCTTTCGCCAGGCCAGTCGTCGCATACATGAAGAGCAGGTGACGTACCAAAGTGGAACCAGTACCATGACCATGGTTCCAGCTGCTTAACAAATATTTGATTTTCCACGTCTTGCAAGTTTTTCGATCACACTTTATAAAAGCAGCGCTGCCTTGTTTCGAGCCTGCGCTACTATCCTCCCGGATAGGGTCGACTATCCATTCAGATAGGCTCGGGAAGGCGGAAGGGGCTCCGGGTAGAGGTACGCGGGGGACAAAGTGAATCCCAGGTTAGTTGCGATCAGTGGGCCACTGAAGGAATTTACATTTGTATTACCAACCAAGGAAGTGCCGGTTGGGCGAGACCCGGCTAACCTGTTGTGCATCAATGATCCCTCTGTCTCACGGCGTCACTGCACCCTATTGCAGGCCGACAACGGAGTACTGGTTCGTGACCTTAAGAGCCGTAATGGCACGCAGGTAAATGGAAACTCAGTCAAGGAGCAGGTCCTCAAACATGGGGATCAGGTCGCAATTGGAGACTCACTGTTCCTGTTTCTGGCTGACGAGTCGCAGGTGGAAGGCGGCCAGGTAGAATTCGAAGACAACTCGCCGACTCACACCACCGCTCGCATTCGTCCCCAGGACGTTCTCTACCTCCAGCCCGAGAAGATTCTCAACGAACTTCCTGCGGCCTCACGACTAGCGCATAACCTCAATGCGCTGCTGAAAATCAGCCGGATCGTCCACGCCATCCGCGAGTTGGATGAACTGCAGCAACAGATTCTGAACCTGACCTTCGAGATCGCACCGGCTGAACGAGGCGCCATCCTGCTGGAGGGAACACAGAGCGAGAAATTCAGCTCCATCTTCGCTCGAAACCGGGTTAGTGAAGACCCACGCCCGGTCAGGGTCAGCCGCACCATTGCCCGCCAGGTGCTGGAACAGGGAGTGGCCATCCTGGGCAGCGATGTGCCAAGCAGCGGGGGATATAAGCAGGTGGAAAGCTTGATCGTTTCCCACGTCCGCTCTTTCCTCTGCGTGCCGATGACCGTCTTCCAAAACGTGATTGGCTGCATTTACCTGGACGCCACGGACCCCAAGAACCGCCTCGATGAGGATCACATGGAATTGGTGACCGCCATTGCGGGCATTTCGGCGGTTGCGCTCGACAACGCGAAACGATTGCAGTGGCTGGAAGAAGAGAATGAGCGCCTGAATGCCGAGGTCAATCTGCAACACAGCATGGTAGGCGAAAGCCAGAAGATGAAAGAGGTCTACCAGGTCCTGTCGCGGGTGGCTCCCACTGAATCGACGGTTTTGATTGGGGGCGAGAGCGGAACTGGCAAAGAGCTTGCGGCGCGCGCAATCCACCGTAGTAGTCCAAGGGCCGCGAAACCGTTTGTGGCAATCAACTGCGCGGCCATACCTGAAAATCTGCTGGAGACCGAGTTCTTCGGGCATGAAAAGGGGGCTTTTACCGGCGCGGTGGGCCAAAAGAAAGGCAAGCTCGAGATCGCGGACGGGGGCACGGTTTTTCTGGATGAAATTGGAGAAATCGTGCAGGCACTACAGGTCAAGTTGCTGCGTGTCTTACAAGAACGCGAGTTTGATCGCGTGGGCGGGACCAAGCCTGTATCGGTAAACATCAGAGTCATTGCGGCGACGAACCGGGAATTACTGGAGTGCGTGAAGGCGGGTACCTTTCGGCAGGACTTGTATTACCGCCTGAACGTGGTTCGGGTGAACATGCCAGCGCTACGCGACCGCAAGGACGACATCCCCATGCTGGCCCGATATTTCATCGAGAAGCACAGCCAGCGCCTGAACGTAAAGGCCAAGGTCATCTCGCGGGAGGCGCTCGGATGCCTTATGAGCTACGACTGGCCGGGCAATGTGCGTGAATTGGAGAATGCAATCGAACGCGCCCTCGTAATGGGATCGTCTGATCAGGTTTTGCCTGAGGACCTGCCCGAGTCTTTGCTCGAGGTGGAATCGGCCGCCGCTAACAGCGGGGCGAAGTATCATGCCGCGGTCAAAGACCTGAAAAAGCGGCTTATCCAGGATGCAATCGAGGAAGCTAAAGGCAACTACACCGATGCCGCAAAACTGCTCGGAGTGCATCCCAACTACCTGCACCGCCTCATCCGCAACCTGGAGTTAAAACAGACCCTGCGAGCGCCGGCGCCCCAGCGCGGCAAGCCCTTCATGAACCCGCTTTGACGCGAAGCCATTTGCCTCAGGCTGGCGGGAGCGGAAGAGAAAAGAGAATTCCGGGGTCCAGGTATATGCCTTGCCAGCGCACGGCGACGTGCAAATGTGCTCCGGTCGCTCTGCCGGTCGCGCCGCTTAAGCCCACAGATTGCCCTCTCAACACATGGCTTCCTTCCGCGACCGAGATTTGCGACAGGTGCATGTAAATGCTCAGCAGTCGTTGCCCGTGATCGATAACCACACAATTGCCCTCGTAGTACAAAGGCTGGGCAAGGATCACCGTACCATCGTTGACCGCACGAACCGCGGTTCCCTCAGGCACTCTGTAATCCAACCCTTGATGGATGCTTTGCACTTTCCCGTTGAACGTACGCTCGGTCCCGAAGTTGTCCGACACGGCTGCTTTGACGGGCGGCTGAAAACGTGTCGACCATGCCTGCTCGGAGCTCGTCTGCAGAAAAGCTTTTTTCTTGAGTTCGTCGGCTTTTTCAATGAGTTGAAGTTGGGCAGCATCGGGCTCGATAAATTTAGTCGGTACTTGCAGCGACACAGTTCGATACCTCGCACGGGTGACAAGAATGTTGCGGCTAAGCGAAACGGACGCTCCTCCCGGAGTCTTTCCGCTTAAGACCAGCGGGTAGCTGCCTGGGTGCGTTTTTAAGCTCACGCCGGCGAGGGCGTACCACGAATTGTTCTCCGAGTCGTGGCTGAACGCAACATCATGTCCGTCCCAAACGCCACCGAGAGATTGCATTTTGCGAAAAGTTTTTACCCGGAACAGAATCGGGGCGCCGTTCACCGGGTGCGCGGGATACCATCGCACAGTCCAGGTCGGGGCCGCGGCAGCCATCGCCGCCTGCGCCAACCCGCAGGGCACAAAGGCGACAACGAGTGCCAGCGAGACGAAGATGTGAATGAGACGCTGCAGAAGCTGACTCCAAAGACTCAGGCTATTATCCAGGGCCGCGGAATACGAGTCCCAGTTGTTGTTCGGCCGTCAAGAGTAAAGATGCTGCCGACCCGAGGCCAGGTGTCCTCTGAAGACGGTTGTGACCGCCATCAGTAGCCTAACGTCTGATGCGAGACACAAAATCACTCGATTACAAGCTGTTTTGCGCCAAAAGGCACTCAATGCGGTTACTGATGTAACGAGACTTTTGTGGGCTCCGCTATATGTACTCACTACTGAGAGATACGATCAAAAATCACACGTTGCCGATTCCGGGGACGTTGTCACTGATGGAAACACGCTGGGGTCGACGCCTAGGTCGCTATGAGATCGTCGCCGAAGTGGGTCGCGGCGCCATGGGAGTCGTGTACAAAGCCCGGGATCCTAAGATTGACCGCTTCGTTGCGGTAAAGACGATTGCCCTGCTCGGGCAAGCGCAGGAAGATGAGCGGGACTATCGCGAGCGATTTTTCTTCGAGGCCCAGGCCGCCGGCCGCCTTCTTCATCCCGGCATTGTCACCGTTTTCGATGTCGGGGAAGAGCCGCAGACCCATGACCCGTTCATCGTCATGGAGTACATCACTGGAGAGTCGCTGAAACAGAAGCTTGCGGGGGAGAACAAAACTGTTCCACTCGAAACGGCTCTACGACTCACCGAGCAAATCGCGGAAGCGCTGGACTACGCTCACGGCCAGGGGGTAGTACATCGCGATGTGAAACCGGCCAATATTCTGATCACGGAAGATGGCACGGCAAAGATCACGGATTTCGGCATCGCGAAACTCAGTCTCGCTCACCTTACAGTTCCGGGCCATGTGCTGGGAACCCCCGCCTACATGGCTCCCGAGCAATTGGAGGGCGAGCAGGTGGATGGGCGCTCCGACCTGTTTTCTCTGGGCGTCATTCTTTACAGCATGCTGACCGGCTACCGGCCATTCCAGGGCAATAGCGCAACCACGGTCTGCTTCAAGGTCGTGAACCGCGATCCGGTTCCGGTCAGCGCACTCGCGTCAGACCTGCCGCCGGATGTTGATGCCATCGTGAGCCGGGCAATGGCGAAGGAGCCCGCGCAACGCTATCAGCGAGGCATTGAATTCGCGCTAGACGTTCGCGAACTGCGAGAAGGCTTAGCGACACAGAGTACGAGCAGCGTCAGGACGTCGACCGGATCGCAGGTGCGAAGCTCGAGCGCTTTGCATGCTCACAACTCAGGTGCAAGCTACCCGTGGACCGTGCAGCTTCGCCGCGTTCTTCTCGGACACGATTCGCTCGCAACCTTTCTGCGCACCTCGGATCGACTAACGCTGCTGTTGCTCTTCGCAGGTGTCGTATTGGCCGTGGCAATCGGGACCATAACGCTGCGCAGCACGAAAGCAGAAATCGGAGCAGCGGGAACCAACGGTTTACCGTTAGGCGCAAACAACTTACCGCCTTCCTCGATCTCCCCTTCCCCAGCGAAGTCGGAAACGCCCGCAAAAGCGGTTACGCGAACTGCGCCTCCGGTCGCATCGGCGGCATCAAAGCCTGTCACAACGCCCTCTAAACCAGCTGTTAGGCGCCAACCCAAGCTCGTTTCTCCGAGCCCAGCGTCCAGCCCGCAAGCCGCGGAAAAGGACGCCAACACCGCCGTCTCGAGCGGCTCGCTCTTGTACTTGCAGGTATGGCATCATTTTTCGGACGCTGACCTGGTGATTTGGGTGGACGGCAAACTCGTCTACAGCATGCCCTTGCATGCGGAAACCCAGCGCCGCATGGTCCTGTTCCACAGCACAAAAGGCACCAATTCCAAGCAGATCTGGGTATCCGCAGGCAGCCACAACATCAGGGTTCGTGTGCAATCCGCAGCCGCGGGTTTTGACCAGTCCCAAACCCTTGCCGTGCAGTTCAAAGGAGACGACGAGAAAACCCTGCGGATTGCCTTCGATAAGGGCAACAAGGCCATGAGCCTTACCATCGACTAGATAGCTTGCCACTGATTACACAATTCGCTGCCGTCGTAGCAAGATTCCCATCCTAGCGTTCCATCTCCGTTGGCACGGGATGCGGAATTATTGCAATATTCCTCTAGTTTTCGGCTAGACTCTACATATAAGCTGGAGGACGCCCCGGTTCTGAGCTCGGGAGGATCCATGAAGCCAATCATGCTGAGTCTGTGGAAAAACGAAGAAGGACAGGACATTGCGGAGTACGCGGTTATGCTTGCAGTGATTCTGGTGATCGTGGTGGGCACGATTCGACTGATCGGCACAAATGCCAACACCGTCTTTTCGAATGTCGCCAGTTCGATTCAGTAGTTGGAACCGCCTGGACGCGCCGCGCCGGGTTCCATAAAGCTTGCTGGCGAACCAGGCTTCTGCGTTTTGGTGCCATTATTGTCCCTCCCCCGCGACCGGTACCTCTCCTCCCTAATGTCCACAATTCTCCTTACGGAGAGTCCTCAGGGTCGCATAGGATCTGCTTCACGAACATTTTTGTACCGGCTGGGCCAGTGACGCGAACGCTTACCGGACCCATATAGGGCGCGGCAATCATCTCAAACGTCAAAAAGAGGCAACATTGGCGCTCTGCCAGAATCAGTTCGGCTATCAGCGCTACCGACTCGGGATCACTCGAAAGGCGAAAAGCATAACCCTGCGGGAGTTCTTCTGTTTGGCTCACTGCAGATCTGAATTTGGCCAGAAGCGTGGCCTCACGATTGCGCAATTCGGCGGCCGACAGACGGCAGGCTACGGGTATGTCGTCCGAATCTTGTTTCATGGACGGCTCGCAGGTGGAACGACGCCGTTCATGCGCAAGTATTCGACCATTTGTCCGTAATGGTCGAAAGCATGGATTAACGCCTCGACGGTGAGCGCCAGGCTAGTCGTCGTAGTGGCCGGCAGTGGCGAAATAGGCGACGAGTTGATCGCTCCGTTCTTGTCGCCAATCGCTTCAATGGCCCTGCCCAGGTGTACAAATGATGTATTCAGGTAGTCAAGAATTTCAGCCTTCGTTCGTACTGTCTCAGGCCCAGCCTCGTCTCCGGCGTCGACGGGCGGCTCCTCACCGAGTGCAGCGGCGGCCAGAATGTGATTCGTTGCAGAAAGATGTTTTACCTGCTGACCGAAGCTACGGACGCCTTTAAATTCACCGTCCGTGGGAGTGAAGCCATATTTGTCGGCGGGCATGGCTTCAGCGGCAGACGCGATTGCCTTCTCTACTGACTTTAAGAAGATCTGCAGGGCCCGCTTTTCTCGCGCCGCGTCCAATGGAACTGTGCTTTCGGAGCTGTCGTGCGGTGCCGCCGTGCCAGTTTGCTCCAACTGCGTAAGTCTGATTGGTTGACGCATTTGCCCGGTCGCACTGCTGGCGAACGCTAGCCACAATAGAAATATTGGTGTCCTCTTCATTGGATTCACTCTCCTTGCAAGCGAGCTCGCGTATTTGCACTACGGAGAACACGCTAAGTCTTAAAGCTGACTTTAAGTCAAGGACTATCTTCCATAAAGATCCGCTGAACAATTCGGCAAATGAGAA
>Ga0070741_10002062_pt1 | contig 56127 bp, 49 predicted proteins | sample Coa_R1_4_FD_66440 | JGI IMG/M metagenome (GOLD analysis project Ga0070741, IMG submission 66440) | Surface soil microbial communities from Centralia Pennsylvania, which are recovering from an underground coalmine fire - Coalmine... | ecosystem: Environmental > Terrestrial > Soil > Unclassified ... | reverse complement strand
GCCGGTGCCGGTCTTTCCCGCGACCGGCCGTCCGATGTTCGCGGCCGTGCCGGTCCCGCAGCAGATCACGCGCTCGAGCATCGCGGTGATCTGGCGGGCGATATCGGAGGGGATCGCGCGGGTGCACTCGGGCTTGTGCTGGTACAGCTTCTTCCCGTCCGGCAGCAGGACGCGGCTGATCGCGAACGGCGTGCAGTGCACCCCGTCGTCGGCGAGGGTCCCGTAGGCCGAGGCCATGTCGAGCGTCGAGACCTCCTCGACGCCGAGGGTGATGGCCGGGACGGCATCGAGCGGAGACGTGATCCCCATCTTGTGGGCGACCTCGACGATCTTCTCCGGGCCCACGTCGAGCGCGAGCTGGGCGAAGACCACGTTCACCGAGTTCTGAGTCGCCTGCCACAGGTTGATGTAGCCGCCGCCGCTCGGCTCCGCGTTGCGCACGCAGTGATCGGCCGACAGCCACCGCGGCGAGCAAAACGGCGAGGCCGAGTTGTAGACGCGCCCCGGCGGGATTCCCTCCTCGAACGCGGCCGCGAGCGTGAACGGCTTGAACGCCGAGCCGACCTGACGGAGCCCGTGCCACACGAGATCGAGCTGATCGCGAGCGTAGTCCTTGCCGGAGACCATCGCGCGGATCGCGCCGGTGCTCGGGACGACCGAGACCAGCGAGGCGTCCGGGCCGGCATCCAGGCTGATGTTGGGGCTCGTGTCGATCGCCTCCTGTGCCGTGCGCTGCCACGCGGGCAGGAGCGTGGTGTAGATGCGGAGCCCGCCCTGGAACAGGGTGTGCCGTCGCTGGTTGTACGTCTTGCCGAACGCGTCGAACTCGCCGTTCGCGTCGGCCAGGATCGAGCTCACGATGTAATGGACGAAAAACGGCTGCACGCCGGTGTGGGGCTTGCCCGCCTTCGGGGAGATCTTGATCGGAAGCTGCTTGGCGCGGTCGACCTTGGCCTGCGGAACCCATCCGAGCGCGGCCAGGCGGTCGAGCACCTCGTTCCGCCGGGCGAGCGCGGCCTCGTAGTGCAGCACGGGGTCGAAGTCGGCCGGCGCCTGGATCATGCCCGCGAGGAGCGCGGCCTGGGGCAGCGTGAGCTTCGAGGCCGGCTCGTCGAAGTAGTAGCGGGCGGCCGTGCCGATTCCGTAGACGCCGTTGCCGAGGTAGACCTCGTTCAGGTACAGCGCGAGGATCTGGTCCTTGGTGTAGCGCTGCTCGAGCTTGATGGCGAGCGCGGCCTCCTGGAACTTGCGCTGGAACGTCTGCGCGTCCGAGCCGATCACGGCGTTCTTCACGAGCTGCTGGGTGATGGTCGAGCCACCCTGCACGATTCGGCCGGCGACCAGGTTGGCGATCACGGCGCGGAGCACCGAGGGGACGTTCAAGGCTCCGTGCTCGTAGAACTTGTCGTCCTCGATGGCGAGAACCGCCTTCTGCGCGATCGGCGCGATCTGCTTGAGCTTGACGATCTCGCGGTTCTCGTCGAGGTAGATCCTGGCGAGCACCGATCCGTCCGCGGCGTAGATCGTCGAGCGCTCGGGAAAGTGCGGGATGCGGGTGAACGAGGCGCCGGCCGCCTGCAGCCGGTCGTTCAGCGCGTTGGCGCCGAGCCCGACCGCGCCGAACACCGGCAGCAGGAGCAGGGCGACCAGACACGCGGCGAGCCCGATGACCAGGGCGAACAGGAGCGGGAGGAACGGCTGCCTGGGGATCCGGAACGGTGGTCGCTCCGGGGCGATGGGGGCGGTCGGCGGCGCTGGAGGGGAGGCGTCCATGAGATCTGGCGCAAGGATACCCCCGGGTCCCCGCGGGTAGGATGGGGGATCCATGAGCCGCGCTGCCCTCCGGTTCGCCCTGCTCGCCGTCGCCTTCGCCCTGCTGAGCGGGGCCTTCGTCCTGCTCACGAGGGACGCGAGCGCGTCCGCGCAGCCCGCCACACCCTCGGTCGTCGTCGCAAAGGTGGACGGCTCGATCGACCGCACGGTGGCCGGCTACCTCGCCGATCAGATCGCCGAGGCCGAGCGGACGAGCGCGACACTCGTTATCCAGCTCGACACCGCGGGGACGCTCGATCAGGACGCGGTGGCGCTCGCCCGCCGCGTGCTCGACGCCACCGTTCCGGTGGTCGTCTGGGTGGGGCCCGCGCCGGCCAAGGTCCAGGGTGCGGGGCTGCTGCTGGTCTACGCGTCGAGCCTCGCCGCGGTGGGCCCCGGCGTGGGGGTCGGGCCGCTCGAGCCGCTCGATCTGATCGACGCCCGCCAGGCCGAGCTGCCGCCGCCGTCGCAGGTCCGTGCGCTGGCGGACTCGTGGGCGGCCGAGCGGGGCAAGCCCGCCCCCGAGCTTCCGACCGCCGAGCTCACCGCGCAGCAGGCGCTCGACCAGGGCATCGCGCAGGTCGCAGCGGCCTCGATCCCGGACCTGCTCGACCGGATCGACGGGCGAACGGTTCGAACGGCCTCCGGCGTCGTGACGCTCCGCACGCGGATCGCGACCGAGCGCGGCGAGCAGCCCGTCGACGTTCGATTCACCTCCCTCGGTCCGGTCGACCGGGTCCTGCACGCGATGGCGTCTCCGGCCGCCATCTACCTCCTCCTGGTGCTCGGCCTGGCCGCGCTTGCGTTCGAGCTCACCCAGCCGGGGTTCGGGTTCGCCGGCTTCGGTGGCCTGGCCATGCTGGCCCTGGCCGCGTACGGGCTCGTCGTGGTTCCGTTCTCGATCCCGGGGCTCGGCCTGCTCGTGCTCGGCGTGGTCTTGCTCGAGACGGACGTGCTCCTGCGAAGGCTCGGCGTCCTGACCGGGCTCGGGCTCGCCGCGTTCCTCGCGGGGTCGCTGCTGTCGTTCCGCGGGGTCGCGCCCTCGATCGACGTCTCTCCGTGGCTGGTCGGGAGCCTCACGGTCGCGAGCGCCCTCTACTACGGGTTCGCGCTGACGGTCGCGCTCCAGTCGCGAGATCGGATCACGTCCACCCAGCGGGGGCTGGTCGGGCTGGTCGGGGAGACCCGTGGCGAGCTGAAGCCGGAGGGACCGGTGTTCGTCAAGGGGACCCTCTGGCGGGGCAGGAGCGCGAACGGCCCGATCCCGCCCGGCACCCGGGTGCGCGTCCGCGGCGTCGACGGCCTGATCCTTCGGGTCGAGCCCGAGCCGAACCCCGGGCCCGCGGCGGAGGCGGCTCCGGAGCCCCGTCTCGATCGGCCGGACGGGTCGGAGGGCTGAGCGCCCCGGGGCACCCGCCCGTCGGCGGGGGCGCGCGCGCCGGCGGGCTCGGACCGAGCTCGCAGCCGCGTGACGGCGTCTCGGGAGCTTGCAAGTTCGTGTTTTTCTGCGCCTTTGGGGCGGCAGGCCATCGCTCCACGAATCCCGCCGGGTCTTCCATACGAAGACTGAGGTAAGAGCGGCGCTCAAGGAGGGACCGATCATCCCGGTCCGTTCGGTTCCCGAGGGCTGGACGTGGGCGTGGCGGCACGAGGCCGCCTGCCGTGGGGAGGACTCCTCGCTGTTCTTCGCGCCCAACTACTTCGAGAAGCGGGGCGAGAAGGAGGCCCGGGAGGCCAAGGCCAAGGCGATCTGCGCTCGCTGCCCCGTCCGAGAGCCCTGTCTCGAGTACGCCCTCAGGATCCGCGAGCCGCACGGCATCTGGGGCGGGCTGAACGAGTTCGAGCGTCGACAGCTGATCCGGACGCGTGCCCTGGCGGTGAGCTGACCCCCCTCGGCTCGGTGCAGCGCCCGGCCGCGCCTGACACAATCCCGCCGACCGAGATCTGAGGAGGGACCGACGTGGGGATCGAGGATCGGCTGACGACGCTCGGGATCGAGCTGCCTCCGGCCGCCAAGCCGGTCGCGTCCTACGTGCCGGTTCGCCGCCACGGCGGGCTGGCCTTCGTCGCCGGGCAGGTCGCGCAGGAGGAGGGGCGAGTGCTCTTTCCCGGGCACCTCGGCGCCGAGGTCACGTTGGATCAAGGACAGGAGGCGGCCCGGCGGTGCGCGCTCCAGGCGCTCGCCGCCCTCAGGGAGGAGCTCGGCACGCTCGACCGGGTTCTGGGGATCGTCCAGGTCCAGGTGTTCGTGTCCTCGGCTCCGGGGTTCACCGACCAGCCGAAGGTGGCGAACGGGGCGAGCGACCTGCTGGTGGACGTGTTCGGCGATCCGGGGAAGCACGCCCGCGTGGCCGTCGGCGTGCCGGAGCTTCCGCTCGGGGCGCCGGTCGAGGTCGCGATGGTCGCCGAGGTGGAGTAGCGAGCCGGCGTCCCGGCCGGCCCGAGGGCCGGCCGGGACGCCGGCTGGTCCGTCGGGTCGAGCCGCTGCCGGTCAGCCCGGCGATCGGGCGAACCGCAGGTCGCCCCTACGGATCGTCATCCCCCGACGGTCGAGGTGCTCGAGGAGCGGCACCGCGTACTTCCTCGAGGTTCCGAGCCGCTCGCGAAAGCGGGCGACGGTGATCCCCGCGGGGCCGGCCTCCCGCACGACGGCCTCCGCCCGCCGGACGAGATCGGGGGTCACGACGAGGTCGGGCGAGATGCGGACGAGCAGCCCCGCGCGCGTGGCGGCGTCGAGGATCTCGGGCGGGGTCCCGGCCGAGAGGATCTCCGAGATCGTGGGCGGCGCGGGCTCGCGCTCCCGCAGCCGCCGGACCAGGGCCTCGACCTCCTCCTCCCGGCCGGCCAGCGTGACCCGGTGCCGGCTCAGGCGAACCGTCTGACCCTCGCGCACGAGGACGCCCTCCGAACGCAGCATCTCGAGCAGCGCGTCGGCCGGCGCGCTCGCCGCCTCCGGCCGGGTCCCGGCCCCGACGTTCACCCGACGGAGCGCGTCGAGCACCACCGCGCGAGCTCTCCCGACGTCCATGCCCGCCCGCAGCGGCTCCGCACGATGGAACCGGGACAGCGCCTCCACCAGGGTCTCCGACACGGCCGTCCGGGCGCGATCGCTCACCCACCACCCGCCGGCTCGCACGGCGCCGGGCATCTCGGCCGGCGCGGTGCCGGTCAGCAGCTCGACGTCGGCGACCGGGACCACCCCCCGCTCGGCCAGCAGGAGGGCGGGCAGACCTTCTCGCGGCGTGCGGGCGCGTGCCGCGAGTCGCTCCTGCTGGGCGGATCCGGGCCGGGCGGGCGGATCGACGTCGAGGACCACCCCCCCCGCCACCGTGCGGCGCCGACCGGTCTCGCGGAGCACGAACCGGTCGAACACGTCCAGGACCAGCGGATCCTTGAGCCGGATCCGCGCGAAGGCCGTCTGCGGTCCACGGATCTCGCTCGCTCCATAGAGGCGGATCCGGGCCTCGCGCTCTGCGGACCCCGCGTGGAGCATGAAGGCCCCCCGGGCCGTGAGCGGACGGTCGAGGTCGCGAACCGGGCGGATTGCCGCCTCCAGCTCGCGGGTGGGCCGCCAGTCCCCGGGGAGGCCGAGGACGGCTCCGCGATCGATCCCGGCGCGCTCCACCCCGACGAGGTTCACGGCCACGCGGGAGACGGGCAGCGCGCGCTCGAGGGATCTCCGGTGTGTCTGCAGGCCGCGGATCCGGGCGCGCCGACCGGACGGGTACAGCTCGACCTCCCGACCCACCTCGAGGGGGCCGCCCGTGAGCGTCCCGGTCACCACCGTTCCGGAGCCCCGGATCGTGAAGACGCGGTCGACGAACAGACGGGGCCGGCCGCCGCGCTCGGGGGGCGGCGCCTCCGCCACCACGGCGTCGAGGGCGCGAGCGAGCTCAAAGATGCCCGCCCCGGTCGTCGAGGAGCAGGGAACGACCGGCGCCGACGCCAGGACCGTGCCGGCCAGCCGCTCCCGAACCTCCGCGGTCCGGCGCTCGAGCGCCTGCTCGTCGACCAGGTCCAGCTTGGTGAGCGCCACCACGCCGCCGTCCGCGCCGAGCACGTCGACGATCTGGAGGTGCTCCTCCGACTGGGGCTTCCACCCCTCGTCCGCGGCCACGACGAACAGCACGAGACGGACGGGGCCCACCCCGGCGAGCATGTTCCGCACGAACCGCTCGTGCCCGGGCACGTCGACGAACCCGACCTCCCGGCCCGACGGGAGCGTGCACCAGGCGAACCCCAGGTCGATCGTGAGCCCGCGACGCTTCTCCTCCGCAAGACGATCGGGATCCATCCCGGTCAGCCGGACGAGCAGGCTCGACTTCCCGTGATCGACGTGGCCCGCCGTCGCGACCACGTGGAACGCGGGCTCGTCCGGGCTCGACGAGCGCTCACTCATCCGCGAGGTCGTCCGCGAGGTCGTCGCCCTCGCGTGCGTACTGGATCGCCCGCCGGAGGTCTGGCAGGTCCGACTCCGGCACCGTCCGCAGGTCGAACACCACCGCGCCGTCCTCCACCCGGCAGAACACCGCCGGGCTTCCGGTCCGAAGGCGCGCCGCCGTCGCCTCGGCATCGGGAACGCGGAGGCGGACCGCCCACGAGGGGATGGTGTGTCCGGGGAGCGACCCGCCGCCGACGGTCGAGTCGGTACGCACGACGAACGCGCCGGAGAGCTCCCCGTCGAGCTCCCGGGCCAGCCGCGAGGCCCGGCGGTGCACCTCATCGGCCGGTTCGTGGAGCATCCTCCAGACCGGCAGCTCGGCGTGGCGGCCGGTCGCATAGACGGACAGCACGCTCTCGAGCGCGGCGACCTGCATCTTGTCGACCCGGACGGCACGGGCGATCGGGTGGCGTCGCAGCCGCGCGACGAGCTCGGCCCGGCCGAGGACGATCCCCGCTTGCGGGCCGCCGAGGAGCTTGTCGCCGGAGAAGATCACCAGGTCGGCGCCGTCGCCCAACGCCTCGACCGCCGCCGGCTCGTCGGCCGGCACCCCCGGGTACCGCTCGAGCAGCCCCGAGCCCAGGTCGTAGACGAACGGAACCCCGGCGGCGTGCGCGAGGCCGGCGAGCGACTTCGCGCTCGGAGCTGCGGTGAACCCGACCAGGCGGTAGTTGCTCTGATGCACCTTCAGCACCAGAGCGACCCGCTCGTCCACCGCCGCCCGGTAGTCGGAGAGCCGGGTCCGGTTGGTCGTTCCGACCTCCACGAGCTTGGCGCCCGAGGCGGACAGGATGTCCGGAATCCGGAACTCCCCGCCGATCTCGATCAGCTCGCCCCGAGAGACGGGGACCCGCTTGCCGCGAGCGAGACTCGCGAGGCAGAGCAGGAGCGCCGCGGCGCCATTGTTGACCACGAGGGCCGCCTCGGCGCCGGTGATCGACGTGAGCAGGAGCTCCGCCCTCGCGGAGCGCGGGCTCCGCGACCCGGTCTCGCGGGCGACCTCGAGGTCGCCGTACCCGGCGGCTGCCCTGGCCGCCGCCCTGGCCGCGCGCTCCGCAATGGGGGCCCGCCCGAGGCCCGTGTGGAGGATCACTCCCGTCGCGTTGATGACGCGGGTCAGCCCCGAGGTCGCCCAAGAAGCCAGGCTCGCGGCCCGGGCGACGAGCTCATCGGGCCCGGGCGGCTCGGTCCCGCGCGCGGCGTCCCGACGGACCCCGTCCAGGACCAGGTTCAGCGTGCGCTTGAGGACCGGGCGGCCGAGGGCGGCGCTGGCCCGGCGCCCGGGATCCGACCGCAGCAGGGCGTCGACCGAGGGGATCTTGCGCATCGCTCCCTGCCTCGCGGCGCTCACGACCCCCTGAGCCTATACGCGCGAGGTGCCGCTCGACGCCCGGACGAGCGAGGATGGCGTCCGGACGGTTCTCCTGCACAATAGGCGGGATGGACCCGCAGGAGCGCGCCGCGTTCTCCACCACCGCCGAGCACTGGATGGTGCGTGGCGGGGGCATCGACATCGAGGTCGCGGCGCCCTCGGGGCTCCGGACCGAGGAGATGATCCTCAACATCGGTCCTCAGCACCCCTCCACGCACGGGGTCCTGCGGCTCGTCCTCGAGCTCGACGGCGAGGTCATCACGCGCGCCGAGCCGGTGATCGGCTACATGCACCGTGCCGCCGAGAAGCTGGCAGAGTACCGGGACGCCCGCCAGGTGCTCGTGCTCATGAACCGTCACGACTGGCTCTCGGCGTTCAACAACGAGCTCGGGTGGGTGATCGCCGTCGAGCGTCTGGCCGGCATCGAGGTCCCGGACCGCGCGCAGTGGATCCGCACGATGATGGCCGAGTGGAATCGCATCCTGAACCATCTGATGTTCACCGGCTCTTTCCCGCTCGAGCTCGGCGCGATGACGCCGATGTTCTACGCGTTCCGCGAGCGCGAGATGATCCAGCACCTGATGGAGTCGGCGACGGGCGCGCGGATGCACCACTCGTACGCGCGCGTGGGCGGGCTGAAGGACGACCTGCCCCGCGGGTTCCTCAAGCAGTCGGCCGAGGTCCTGAAGTGGGTGCGCCGCAAGCTCAAGGACTTCGACCGGCTCATCATGGGCAACGAGATCATCTTCGCCCGGACCAAGGGCGTCGGGGTCCTGCCGGCCGAGACCGCGATCGCCTACGGGTGCTCGGGTCCGGTGCTCCAGGGCTCGGGGGTGCCGATGGATCCCCGCAAGGACGAGCCCTACGAGAAGTACGGGGAGGTCGAGTTCCGCGTGCCAGTCGGAACGCACGGCGACTCCTACGACCGGCTGTGGGTGCTCGTCCAGCGGATGCACGAGTCGTGCGACATCATCGAGCAGTGCATGGACAAGCTCCCGCCCGGGCCGTACATCGCGCCGAAGCTCCCGAAGAAGCTCAACCTGCAGGGCGAGGTCTACGTCCGGACCGAGAACCCGCTCGGGCTCATGGGCTACTATCTCGTCGGGGACGGCAAGAAGTACCCCTACCGCATGAAGATGCGGACCGCGTCCTTCTCGAACGTATCGGTGCTGCCGGCCATGCTGCCGGGGACCCTCGTTCCCGACCTCATCGCGATCCTCGGCAGCATCTTCTTCGTGGTCGGCGACGTCGACCGCTGACTCCGAAGCGCAAAGACCGAGCGCCCACCTGACGAAGATCGTGCCGGCGGCGCCACTAGTCTGTTACGGACTAGTTCCCTCCGGAGGTCACGCCGGCACCTGGAGGTTGAACCACACCTGCCCGGGTCCGAGGTAGCTCGGACCCTCGCCCCAGATGCCGATGGTCGCTCCGGTGCTCGTGACCGCGATCTCCCCGTAGTCGCCGTAGAACTCGAGGAAGCCCTTCCGGTTCTTGTACGAGGCCCCGGAGGTGGCGTCGGAGATCCGCACGGGGGCGCTCCAGGTCGCGCCGAGGTCGTCGCTGGAGGTGTACCAGACGTTCCACCTGCCAGTGCGCTGGTCGGCGAACCAGACGCGCACCTCGCCGTCGCCGAACCCGGCCGCGGCGGGGAACGCCGCATTCACGCCGTCGGGCGAGAGCTGGATGGGGTCGCTCCAGGTGAGCCCGCCGTCGAGCGACGAGCGCGCGTACACGGTGCGCGGCCCGTGATAGGTGGACGCCCCGTCGTAGACCATCACGAGCCGGCCGCTCGCGTCGCCGGCCAGCGCCGGCCCGCTGTCGTAGAAGTCCGCGTAGCACGACTCGGAGGTGCAGGGCACGCCGAGCTTGAGCGTGTCGACCAGCGTTCGCGTCCATGTCTGCCCTCCATCGGCCGACGTGAACGCGTGAATCTCGATGGGGCCCCGGGCGGCCCCGCCCGGCCCCGAGTACGTGAAGCTGATGTCCGTGAAGGTCACCGTGCCGTTCGGCGCCACGTACCCGCCGTAGGCGAACGTGTACCGTTCGCTGCGCATGACGAGCGTCTGCGTCCACGTCTGCCCGCCGTCGTGCGAGGAGGCGATCCACGCGTCGCCCCCGATCGGCCCGTTGAACCCGACGTAGACGTCCTGGCCGTCCGCGCTCGTTGCGAGGATCGGCTTGTCGCTCCACTTGCGGGTTCCGATCACCGGCACCGGTGCGGTCCAGGTCGCACCGTGGTCGGAGGACCTGGCGAACACGATCGTGAAGTTGTTCATCCACGCTGCGTACACGTCCCCGGTGTCCGGGACGACCTCGATCTCGGGATCGAACTGGGAACCGACGCCCTTGCAGCGGCAGATGAACGCGTCCGGTCCGAACGTCGTCCCGCCGTCCGTGGAGACGTTCAGGATCATCGCCGGGTCCGGGCACTGCTTGCAGGCGTGCACGCCGAAGCGGTTGTGCAGCGTGTACACGTACGGGGCCGCCGGATCGGCCGCCACCGCGGGCTCCCAGTCGTCCGCCTTTGGATCCAGCGGCCGCTCTCCCTGCCATCCGGGGGCGACGTCCCGGCGGATCGGGCCGGTGATACCGAGCGTCCCCGCGGCGCGCGCTTCCCGCAGCGCCTCGAGCCGCTCCTGACCGATCTCGTCGGCCGCGTCGGGGTCGCCTCCGCGGCCCCGCGTCTCCCGCACCCCCGCCTCCGCGGCCTGCGGGCGGACGTGCGGCCGGCCGGGCCTCGAGGCCACCCACCGGACGGCGAGCGTACCGGCGGCGAGCACACAGACGGCGACGACGGCGGGGAGCAGACGGCTTTTGCGCATCGGACCTCCACGGGTCGGTCGGGCGGCGGGCGGGGTCACGGCATCTTGAATCGCGCGACGAGCCCCGGTCAAGACAACGAGCCTGCGGCTGCGCGGTACCAGGCGGGCGTCGGGAGCGACGGGGTCGACAGCAGCAGCCACCAGTGCGAACCCAGGGCGGCCGGATCGACCAAGAGGCTCGCCCGGCTCCGGCCCTGGAAGATCCGCACCGCCGCCGAGCCCGATCCCTCGGCCATCAGGCGCGCCTGGCGCTCGCGCTGGAGATCGCTCCACTCGCCGAACCCGAGGACCGTGAGCGCCGCGCGCTGCGGGACCGGACCGTGATCGACCAGCCCGACCGCGGTCGCGAGCGCGGCCACCGCCCCGAGGTCAACGCCCGCGGTGACGTCGCTCGATCCGGGGTCGGCCAGCACGTCCTCGAGCACCGCGTGCCGCCGGTAGCCGTGCACCTCCCCGGCCGAGCCCTGCCCATTCGTCGTGCCGTAGTCGATCAGCAGGGCGTATCCGCGCCGGAGCACCGAGGCGAGCTCCTCGACGAACGCCAGGGCCCCCACCGGCACCACCGCCTCCTCGCCGGGGCGAAGCCGGGGCGCGAGCGCCTCGAGCCGTTCGTCGAGCGGGCCTTCGACCTCGGCCAGGCGGTCCTCTCGCAGGCCGACACGGACCTCGACCACGCCCGCCGCCGTGCCGCGGACGCGGCGGAACGGGAGGTTGTCGAGCAGCTCGTTGGCGATCACCACCGCACCCTCCAGTGGCCCGAGCTCGGTGAGCTGCTCCCTCACGTCCGGCGATGGGTCGAGGGCGAGCAGGCGCTCCCTGGCTCCCGGGCTTCGCTCGACCGCCGAGTAGGAGATCGGGAGGTCGAGCTCGGGCGCCAGACGCAGGAGCCAGGCGGCGAGGGTGCCGTCGCCGGCTCCCACCTCCACGACCCGGAGGGGTGTCGGCCGTTCGAGGTGCTCCCAGAGCCCGACGACGGCCCGGAGCAGAAGCTCGGCGAAGACGGGATGGACGTGCGGGCTCGTGACGAAGTGCCCGCGCGCGCCGATCGGCGTGCGCTCGTAGAACCCCCCGGGGCCGTAGAGCGCGAGCTCCATGAACTCCGCGAACGAGATCGGGCCCCGCTCCCGGATCGCGTCCACGATGCGCTGGAGCACCAGGTCGCTCACCTCGGCCGCCCGCCGTCGTCCACGGACCGAGCGTACCGTCGGACCCGGTCGTGTCCCATCCCTGGGAGAATCCCGCGCATGAGAACTGGGCTTCGACGCGCGGCCTCGGTGATCGCGGGGAGGGACGGCGAGCAGGGGCTCGAGATCCTCGTGGTCGAGCGCGGGGCAGGAAGCCGGTTCCTCCCCGGCTACGTGGCCTTCCCGGGCGGCTCGATCGACGCCGAGGATGCTGTGCTGGCGCAGCAGTGGTTCGGCGCGGCCGAGGAGTCCGCCCGCGCCTGCGCCGTGCGCGAGCTCCTCGAGGAGCTCGGCCTCGCCCTCACGGCTGCGGGTCTCGTCTCCGCCGACCCCCCCTCCCGGGCCGCGATCGATCGCTCGCCGCCCGACGCGAGCCTGCTCGCCCCGATCGCGCACTGGGTCGCCCCGGAGCGGGTGCCGGTGCGGTTCGACGCCGAGTACTTCGCGGTGGCCGCTCGGCCAGATCTCGAGCCGCGCCCGGACGGCGGCGAGATCGCGCTGGCCTGGTGGACCTCGCCCGAACGGCTCCTTGCGGAGTGGCGGGACGGAGCTCGCAAGCTCTACTGGCCGACGTTCTTCACGGTGCGGTCCCTCGCCGAGTGCTCGACCGTGAGCGAGCTCCTGACGCTCGAGATCCACACGCGGGAGCCGCGTCCCGACGAGGAGCTCCTCTATCCGCGCTCGACGTTCTGGCAGGAGCCGGCATGACGAGGATCGTGCGGATCCTCGCCCCGAACCCCGGCATCCGCGAGCTCGAGGGGACGAACACCTGGATCGTCGGCGATCGCCCGGCCGTCGTGATCGATCCGGGCCCGGACGACGAGCGACACCTTCGCGAGGTGGTCCGGGAGGCCGGGCGCGTGAGCGCGATCCTGCTCACGCACGATCATCCCGATCACGCCCCCGGGGCGCGGACGCTCGGGGCCATGACCGGCGCGACCGTGCTCGCCGCCCGACCGCCCGAGGGCGCGGAGCGCCTGCGCGACGGACAGGAGATCGCGGTTCGGGGCGGCACGATTCGGTGCGTGGCGACGCCGGGGCACTCCGCCGACCACATGGCCTTCTTCCTGCAGCCGGATGCATCGCTGTTCACCGGCGACGCGGTCCTCGGGCGGGGAACCAGCGTCATCGACCTGCCGGAGGGGGACCTCGTCGCGTACCTTCGCTCGCTGCGGCGGATGCGGGAGCTCGAGCCCCGGACGATCCACCCGGGCCACGGCCCCTTGGTGCTCGACGCGGTGGGCAAGCTGGACGAGTACCTGGACCACCGGGCGAGGCGCGAGGAGCAGGTGCTGGCCGCGCTCGGCGAGGGATCGGCGACTCCTGAGGAGATGGTCCCGGCGATCTACGGCGACTACCCTCCCGAGGTTCGCGACCTCGCCGCGCGCTCCATCCTCGCCCACCTGCTGAAGCTCGAGGCCGAGGGGCGGGTGGAGAAGCACACCAGGGGCGGTGAGACGCGCTGGTCGGTCTCGGATCCGCGCACCTGCGCGCGGTGCGGTCGACCCGTCAGAGGGCGCGCCCGCCTGTGCGGACCGTGCAGCCTTGCCGCCCTGCAGGAGTCCGACTAGCCACGATCCGCGCTCGCGGTGTCCGGTCGCCACCCTCCGCGCCCGGCGCGCTTGGCGCCGGAGCGACGGCGGCTCCCCGCGCTACGCGCTCGAGCGCGCCGAGGTCCGAGATGACGTAGCGGCGATCCTCGAGACGAACGAGGCCGCGTGCGGCGAGCGAGGACAGGGTCTTGTTGACCGTCTCGCGGGAGGCGCCAACCATTCGCCCGAGCTCCTCCTGCGTGAGCGGAACCGCGAGGCGAACGCGCCCCTCCTCGCGAACCCCGTGAACCCGAGCGAGCTCGCAGAGCCGTCGGGTGAGGCGGGTCTGCACGTCGTGCGCAAGCACCTCTTCCAGAGCTGCGGCCGTTCGCTGCAGCCGATCGGCCATCGAGTGGAACAGCTCCGTCGCCAGCGCCGGGTCGCGGCGGGCGATCGCCTCGATCGAGGAGACCGGAAGCAGCGCGACGTGCGCCTCGCCCAGGGCTCGCGCCTCAACCGGTGAGGGGCCGCCCCCGAGCAGGGCCTGCTCGCCGAACACCCCGCCGGGCGCGACGAGGCCCAGCACGATGGACCTGCCGGATTCGACCACGGTGGACAGGCTCACCAGGCCCGAGCGCACGAGACGGAGCGAGGTCACGTCCTGGCCCTGGTGCAGGATCGGGCGGCCGTGCTCGTACCGCCTGGAGGGGGAGAGCGCGAGCCCGAGGAACCGCGTCTCCACGACGAGCACCCTAGCGCCCCCCACCGACATTCGGGGGGCCGGCTTCGACACCGCCGCGCCGCCGGGGGTAGGCTGCGCGGAGTCCGGACGCGCATATCCACAAGGAGGACCAAGAAGTGGGCAAGCGGGGACGGGAGGCTTTGGGTCAGGTTCCGCTGTTCTCGCACCTGTCTCCTCGCCACCTGCGCAGGCTCGCCGACTCCACCAACGAGGTTCGGTACATGCCCGGGGCCTCGATCGTGAAGGAAGGGGAACCCGGGGACCGGTTCTACGTCATCGTCGAGGGACAGGCCAAGGTCCTGAACCGCGCCGGCAAGGTGGTCAACCGCCTCCTGCCGGGCGACTTCTTCGGCGAGATCTCGCTCCTCGACGGCGGGGCCCGGACCGCGACCGTGGTGAGCGAGACCCCGATGACGATGCTGGAGCTCACGCGGAGCGCCTTCCGCAAGGTCCTCGCCGAGGAGCCGGGGGTGGCCGTCAAGCTGCTCGAGTACGCCGCGGCGATGCTTCGTCGGCTCGAGCGTCCGGTCCGTGGCTAGGGCGATGCGGGCCGAGCTCTACCGGGCGGACGAGCCCGAGCGGGTCGTGGCCGTGGCGCGCTGGGACGGCCTTCGGGCACATCTGGAGGTGCGCGATGGCGGCGCGACCGGCCTCGAGGCCCTCCTGAGGCCCACGCCGGTCCTCGTCGACGACCCGGCGCTCCGCAGACCGGGAACCCACGGGCCCACGTTGCTTCAGCCGGGCGACCTCGTGTGGTTCCGTGCCGCGTTGCTCTCGCGGGCGCCCGAGCTCGGGCTCGCCGTCCGGTTCGTGCCGGAGGCGCAGCCGGGCGGGTGGGACCCCGCGGGCGAGTACCGGACGTTCCGGCAGCAGGTCGAGCGTCTGGTGGGTTCGAGCGCCCGGCGAGCCGCCGACGACTGATCGCATCCGGGCCGCCATCGGCGGCCCGTGGCTCAGCGCCGACATGGGTCAACCCGACGCGGAGGCCTCGACGAAGGTCTTCCCCGCGTCGCAGAAGGTCAGGAAGTCGCACCAGCGACAGTGCTCGCCAGGTGTCGCCTCGAAGCGCGCCGCCCGGATGCCGTTTAGCCAGGCCGCCACCCGCTCGCGCACCCGGTCGGGGTCCGGCGCGGCGTGCGAGACCTCCTCGCCGCTTGCCAGGTAGAGGTAGGTGAGCGTGAGATCCTCCGGACGCTTGCCCCACACGTCGATGCAGGCGAGCGCATACAGGTCGAGCTGGGTGGAGGCGAGCTCGTCGTCGTCGGGTCGCCGGCCCGTCTTGTAGTCCACCACCTCCCACGGACCGTCCGCCAGACCGTAGATCGCGTCGATCCGCCCGCTCACCGTGACGTCACCGAAGGAGAGCAGGAACGGCCGCTCCGCGTACAGCGGGACGGCGTTCGCGAACCGGCTGGAGAGGAACGCCTCGCGGAGCTGGCGGATCTTCCCGGGTTGACCGGCCAGCTCCTCCGCCGTGAGATCGGGCTCCTCCTCGAGCTCGAGGAGCGTCGCCTGACCGGCCGACTTGCGCTCGATCCAGCTGTGGATCTCGGTGCCGATCCTCGCGGCCGGGCCGGAGAAGCGGGGGAGGGGGCGTACAAAGGACCAGTAGAAGCGCTTCGGGCAACGCCCGTAGTCGATCAGGCCGGTGACGCCGACCGCCGGCGGCGGCTCGGGTCCTCGCTCCGTCATCCGTTCACGCTCCACCAAGTGGGCGGCCAGCGCGAGCCGCTCCGACACCAGATCCTCGTACCCGGCCCGTTCGTCCGGCGCGAGCCGGTCGAGGAGCTCCTCGGGCACCGACCCCCGGCGGGCGGCCTCGAGCGCCGCGCGCCGCCAGCCGTCGGTGAACCACGGGTCGCGGTCGTCTGGGCGCGCCGGCCCCGGCCATCCGCGCATCTGGCCCTGCCGCACGCCGGCCAGCGGGTTGGTCTCCTCCCTGGTTTCGTCGCTCCCGTTCTCGTCTGCCTCGAACAGGACCTCCGCCTGACCCGTCCTCCGCCCCCAGGCGACGAGCTCCAGGAAGAAGCGCCCGACCTTCTTGGCCCGCAGGTTCTCCCCATACCACACCGCCGAGGAGCAGTACAGGCGTTGCTTGGCCCGGGTCAGCGCCACGTACGCAGTCCTGCGCTCCTCGAAGGTCTCCTGGTCGCGAAGCGCGTCGACGAACCGGTTCATCACGCCGTCGAATCTCGGAAGCAGGTCGCGGTCGCGGCGGAGCTCGATGTCGAGCGAGCTCCCCCGGCGCATGGGGTTCTGCTGGATCCGCTCGTCCGGGAACAGGTTCTTGGCCAGGCCGGGGACGAACACCGTGTCGAACTCCAGACCCTTGGCCGCGTGCACGGTCATGACCTTCACCGTGTCGTCCTCGCTAGGCTGCACCGGGGTCCACTCCCGGTCGTCTTCGATTCCGTCGAGGTACGCGAGGAAGGACCCGAGCGTGAGCTCGCCGTCCACGGGCTGGAACGCATGGACCTGGTCCAGGAAGGCGGCGAGGTTTCTCTTGCGGACCGAGGCGACGGCCGGGTCCGGGTGCGCGTCGAGCTCCTCCAGGAGCCCGATCCTGCGGATGATCTCCGCGAGAAACTCGCCGACCGGCCGGCGAACCGCCGTGCGGAGCTCCGCCAGCTCCCGCGTAAACTCCTCGATCCTGGCCCGTCCCTCCGGCGAGAGGCCCTCGACCTCGTCCAGGTGCTCGAGCGCCTCCGCGATCAGGAACGGCTGGTCCTCGACGAGGTCGAGGTCCTCGGGCGCCCGCTCGCGCAGGCGCTGGAGGAGCTCGCTCCGGCTGCGTGTGGTCCAGGCGGCCACGCGGGCGAGGTCGCGGTGGCCGACCCGGAACCTCGGGCCGGTCAGGATCCGCGCGAGGGCGACCCCCGCGGTCGGGTCGGCAGCGGCACGGGCGTAGGCGAGGACCTCGACCACCTCGGGCAGCTTGATCAGCCCGGCGAGGCCGATGAACTCGGCCGGCACGCCGCGATCCGCCAGCGCGACCTGAAGCGGCTCGAACAGGCGATGGGTGCGGCAGAGCACCGCGCAGTCGCGCCAGGCGATCCCCCGGTCCCGGTGGAGCGCGACGATCGTGTCGGCGAGCGCCTCCATCTCGGCGATCTCGTGCTCGTACTGGGCCACGCGAACGAAGCCCTTGCCGTTGGGCGGATGGGGGCGGAGCTGCTTCTCGGGGTCCGGGCGCTGGTCGACCGGCAAGGGCCGGATGATCTCGTCGGCCGCCGCGAGGATCCGCGCGCCGGAGCGAAAGTTCGTGTACAGGGGGAGCTTCGGCGAGGGCCTACCGTCGGCCAAGGGGAACTGCGTGGGGAACTGGAGGAGGTTGTGCAGGCTGGCACCCCGCCAGCCGTAGATGTTCTGATCCGGGTCGCCGACCGCCGTGACGGGGTGCCCGCGTCCGAAGATCCCCTCGATCAGCAGGGCCTGGGCGTGGTTGGTGTCCTGATACTCGTCCAGGAGGACCGCCCGGAAGCGCTCCCGGTACCCCTCGGCCACGTGGGGGTGCTCTCGCACGATCCGCACCGCGAGGGCGATCTGATCGCCGAAGTCGATCACACCGAGCTCGCGCTTGATCCGGCGGAACTCCTCGACGGCGCGGGAGAGCTCGATCCGCTCGAGGGCGGCTCGGTACGGCTCGCTCGATCGCGCGCTCTTCAGCCGGTCGAGGTTCCGCTCGTTGAACGCGACGACCTCGGAGGGATCGACGACGTGGTTCTGGAGCTGCTCGTCGAGCGAGAGGATGCTCGAGACGATCGAGGGCTGCCAGCGGGTCGTGAGGTGCTCGAAGGTCATCCGGTCGAGCACGCGCGCGGCGAGCTCGGCGCGCTGGGCGGGCGTGACGACGCGCTGGCCGGGCTCGATCCCGATGAGCATGCCGTGGTGTTCGAGCACCGAGGCAGCGAACGCGTGGTAGTTCGCCACCTCCGGCTCCTCGCCCTCGTCGAGGTCGAGCGTTCGGAGCGCCCGTCTGACCTTGGCGAGCAGCAGGTCGGTGGCCTTGTTCGTGAACGTCAGGCACAGGACGTCGCCCGGCATGACGCCTTCCCGGTCGGGGCCGAGCATGCCTCGCGCCGCCATCGCAAGGTAGATGACGCGGCAGGCCATGACCGAGGTCTTGCCCGACCCGGCGCCGGCCACGAGCACGTACGGGACCAGCGGCATGGAGATCGCCGCCCACTGCTCCGGCGTGGGCTCGGCGCCCAGGAACTCGACGATCGGGCGCGGGTAGGAGCTCACGGTTCGGCTCCGCGCGCTCCATCGGCGGTCGCCGCCTCGCCCGCGGGAACCCGCTCCTCGATCGGGAAGACCTCGCCGCCCTCCGGATACCTTGGGCAGAGCGTCTGGAACCGGCAGAAGAAGCAGTCCGCACGGGTGTTCGGGACGTACCGGCCGGCTCGATCGAGCTCCCGAACCCGCTCGATGAGGCCGGAAAGGCGCGTGCGCATCCGCGCCTTGTACTCCTCCTCCCCTCCGGTCAGGTCCCAGACGTGGGTGACCAGCTCACCCACGTGCTTCTTGCCCGGTAGGAACGCGAGCTCCACCGCATCCACGGGTCGGAACGGGGCGAGGTCCTCGCACTCGCCGACGGCGAGGTAGTAGATGCCGAGCTGCAGGTTGTCGGCGGCCCGGCCCGCGCTGTCGGAGGAGCCGGTCTTGAAGTCGGTGATCCGGCGGCCGCCCTCGGGGACCGGACCGATCCGGTCGATCACGCCGTTGATGACCGCGCCCTCGAACTCGAAGTGGAACCGGTGCTCGGAGGCGTCGGCGGGAAGCGCGCCGTACCGCTCGAACCAGTTGGGGATGAGCACCTGGACCGCATGCCGACGCTCGGCCTCCGAGATGGCGTACGACGGGAAGCGCGTGGGCTGCCATCGCTCCTCGAGGGCCGCGACGAGCGCCTCCGGCGTGCGCTCGATCTCCCCGCGCTCGCAGCGCTCGATGAGCTGGTGGACGAGCCGGCCGACCCAGGCCTGGTAGCCGCCGCTCGGATCGAGCCCGAGCTCGTCGGCGAGCACGTACTGGAGCTCGCAGTTCTCGAGATGGTCCAGGCGCGAGTACGAGAGGAAGAGCCGTTCGTGCAGGGGCTCTCCGGTGTCGGTCCACTCGCGCTGATACCACCACGCGCCGGGGTCGGTGCCGATCGCGAGGAGGGCCGGCAGGGTGGCGAGCCGGTCGGGGACGGGCCGAGTGGGGTCGGCGAGCGTCCGTCGCCAGAGCGAGACGGCCTCCGCCGCCGAGACCGGCTCCCTGAGCGGCCCCGCTGGAGCCCACGACCACGTGAGGCCGAGCTCCTCGACGAACCTGGAGGCGATCGCCTCGTTGGACTCGAGGCCGTGTGGGTCGCTCGCGGTGACCAGCGCCCGCCGGCGCGCGCGGGCGAGCGCCGTCGCGAACAGCCGCCGCTCGTCGGCCAGGCGCAGGCGGTTGACCTCCGAGCGCGACCGGCGGGCGGACAGCGCATCGAGATCGAACATCGGCTCGGGGCGGGCGAGGCTGGGAAAGTTGCCCTCGACGGCTCCGACGACGACGACCGTGTCGAACTCGAGTCCCACCGCCGCATGCGCCGTGAGCACCTCGACGGCATCGCGCCCGCGATCGACATCGGCCGCGAGCGACGGCGCGCCCTCGCGGAGGTCGATCAGGTCGAGGAACGACTCGATCGAGGGGTCGGCCGACGTCCCGGCCTCGGCCACCAGCCGAGAGAACGTCACGACGGCGTCCAGGTCTCCGCGGGCGCGATGTGAGCGGGCCGACTCCTCGACCAGACGTCGGGAGCACGGGAGCTGTCGCCACAGCACGCGAAAGGCGTCGAGCACCGACGCGCGCGCCCGCTCGGCCTCGCGAAGGGCCGTCTCGAGCGCGTCGAGATCTCGCGCCTCGGTCTCGCCGATGCCGTCGCGGAGGGTGAGCGCCTCGGCGGGGCGGAGGCCGGCCGCGCGCGTTGCCCTGAGCAGCGACCGTGCCGAAGCGGGCGACAGGCCGCCGAGGTCGGACGCCAGCACCGCCTCGACGAGATCGTCCCGACGGTCCGGGTCGGCGGCGATCCACCGAAGCGCGAGCACGTAGGGTCGCGCGGCGGGAGCGGTGGCGGCGGTGAGACCCGGATCGGGCGAGGTCCGCGGGATCCCGGCGTCGTCGAGCGCCCGCAGCAGGCCGGCCACGTGGGGACCCCAGCGGCGGACGATCACGGCGAGCTCGCCCCAGGCGACTCCGTCCTGAACGTGGATCCGTCGAAGCTCGCGGGCGACCGCCGCGTGCTCCTCGGAGGTATGCGGCGCCCGCCACGCCTCGATCATCGGACGGGGACCGCGGTGCGGGGTCTCGAGGACGACCTGCTCCGCCGCGAAACGGTCGACGAACCGCCGGATCGGGACGTCGGTCGTGCCCTGGAAGGAGAAGACGTGGGCGGCGGGGTCGCCGGCGACGACGAGCGTCTTGGGGCGGAGCTCGGTGAGCAGGCGCTCCATGCCGAGCGTCGCCTCCTGGAAGTCGTCGACCATCACGTGGTCGAACTCCGCATCGCCGGATCCTGCGGCGACGGCCGCCTGCTCCACCAGCCCGGCGAAGTCGACCGCGCCCCGCGCGTCGAGCACCTCGAGGTACCGGCGGTAGAACCCGGCGAGCTCGGTCCATCCCTGCGCACCGGCGCCGTGCGCCAGGGCCGCCATCTCGTCGGGGCCGACGAGCGCCTCCTGAGCTCGAAGGAGGAGTTGCCGGACCTCGTCGGCAAACCCCCGGAGGTGCAGCATCGAGCCGAACGTCGGCCAGCGCTCGGCCCGCTCGGAGACCTCGCCGCTCAGCAGCTCCAAGACGAGGGCGAACTGGTCGTCGGCGTCCAGGACCCTCGGCGGCTCGGTGTAGCCGAGGACCGCGAACCGCCGGGTGACGAGCCGGAGGGCGAGTCCGTGGATCGTCATCACCGGCAGGCCGGGCAACGACCTCCCGAGTCGACGCAGCAGCGCGCCGCGCGCCTGTTCACGGGCCCGTCGGGAGCGCACGACCAGGGCGACCCGCTCCGGGTCGGCGCCCGTCTCGATCAGCCGGGCGAACCGCTCCCGAAGGAGCGCGGTCTTCCCGGTGCCGGCGGCGCCGGTGACGAGCAGCGCTCCGCGGTCGTGTGAAAGGGCTCGCGACTGCGCGGGGTCGGGCGTGAAGCTCGGGAGGTCCACCGGGCGATGCTACCCCCGCGCGACGACAGCTCGGTCTCGGCGCAGGCTTGCGTCGCGTCAGCGGCCCGACGAGGCCCAGCGGAGGACGCCGCCTCCGGTGATGGCCCCGACCAGCTCGCCGTCTCGGAGCACGAGGGCGGCCCGCCCCGAACCCAGGCGCGACGCCACGGGCTCGAGGGGCTCCTCCGCCTCCGCCGTGAGCACCTCGGAGAGCGGGATCAGCGCGTCGCGCACCGGCCGGAGCGGGTCGTGCATCCCGACCTCCCGAGCCGAGGAGAACGAGAGCATGCCGATCACCTTCCCGTCCTCGACGACCGGAAAGGCCTCGCTCTCGTGGCCGCGAAGGTAGCGGTCGAGGGCTTCCGAGAGCGTCATCGTGGACGGGATGGCCGGAGGCGGCGGGTCCATCGCGTCGGCAACGCGGGCGTGCGCGAGGCGCTCGCGAAGATCGATCTGCCGCTCCGAGCCTCGAGCCCCCTGGAAGATGAAGATCCCGACGATCGCGAGCCACAGCCACAGGAAGTCGCTCTGCCGCGTGAACTGGACGAACCCCCCGGCGACCAGTAGCCCGCCGACGACCATGCCGGCCCATGCGGCGATCCGGGTTCCGCGCCGATGGTTGCCGCAGAGGCGCCAGACCACCGCCTCGAGCATCCGCCCGCCGTCGAGCGGCAGGCCCGGGGCCACGTTGAACCCGGCCATGAACAGGTTGACCCACCCCACGTAACCGAACGCCCCCGAGAGCGGGCCCGGCGCCGTCGCCCTCGACAGCGCCCAGAACAGCGCGCCGAGGAGCAGACTCGTCGCGGGTCCCACCGCCGAGATCACGAACGCCGGTCCGGGGCCCTTCTCGTCGGATCTCGCGCTGGTGTAGCCGCCGAAGACGACGAGCGTGATCCCGAGGACCGGGATGCCGTTCACGCGCGCGGCCACGGCGTGCGCGAGCTCGTGCAGGAACACCGATCCGAAGAACAGAACCGCCGCGAGCAGGGCGTACGCCACGGCCGAACCGGATGAGACGCTCGGATACCGCAGGTGGATCTGCGCCCACAGGCTGTAGGTGACGAGCACGGCGATCCAGAGCCACGACGAGTCCACGTTGACGGGGATCCCCCCCATCGTCGCGATCCGCCATGAGCGCCCGAACACGCCTCGAGCCTACCCCACGTCCCTGGGGGCTCCCTGAGAAAGAGCCGGATTGCCCATGGGCTCAACAGATCGCATCCTCGAGGCGTTCATGGAGCGGATGGAGGAGACCACGACCGCCGTGCCCGAGACGGCGCGGGCCAGGCCGCCGGACCGCGGGTTCGAGGCGTTCTTCGAGGTCGAGCACGAGCGGCTCGCCGACGGGTGGAAGGTCTGGGGTTCTTACTGAGGCCTCGACCTACCGCGTGCCCCGAGGTTGCGGTGGCGGGACACGGACTTCCGACCCGGTGAGTCCGGGTCTCTTCCTCGCTCGGTCCGCGTCGGACCGCTGCTAGGCTTGGAGCAGGTTTGGAGCCGACGAGGGCGGCTCCCCGTAGCTAGTCTGGCCCGGACTACCCTCCCTTCCACGCGGGTGCGCCCGCGGGTCCGGGCCAGACTTCCTGTCGCTGCCGGGCTCTGCGCCGAACGGGGCTACTCCTCGAGCAGCGCGCGAAGCTGACGGGCGTTGTTCACCGCGAAGTCCCGGTAGCAGTTGTTCATCAGAACGTGGGTCTCGCGGGTCCGGCCAGCGAGGCCTCGGATCATCGGAACCCAGCCGGCGAGCTCCTGCTGCGTGTACTCGTAGCGGAAGCGCTCGGTCGCCGTCTCCGACTTCCTCGCCCAGGTCTCCGTGTTGCGGCCGTGGAAGCGGACCATCGACAGGTCCTCGGCGGTGGCGGCCGCGATCGGGGGGATGCTGGAGTCGAACCCCTGGGGCATGTCGACGCACACGAACGGCAGGTCGTGTTCCTCGAGGAACGCGAGCGTCTCCTCCCGGTTGCGCTCCTCCAGCCAGCTCCTGTGGCGGAACTCGACCGCGATCCGGAAGTCCTTCAGGCGCTCGGCGCACTCGAGCACGTAGTCCTTGCTCTTGCGACCGATCACGAACCACTGCGGGAACTGAAAGAGCACCGCGCCGAGCTTCCCGGCCGAGTGCAGGGGCATCAGCGCGTCGTGGAACCGCTGCCAGACCTCTTCGACCACCTCGTCCGGGAGCTGCTCCCGGTAGAGGTTTCGCTTTCCCTGCAGCTCCTTGGGGAGGGCCACCCGGAGGTCGGCGTAGAGGGAATCGCGCTTGGTCGGGTGGTTCGTGAGGAGCGAGTACGCCTTGATGTTGAACGTAAAGTCCTCGGGGGTGCGCTCGATCCACAGCACGGCGTTCCGCTCGGACGGCGGGAAGTAGTACGTGGAGTCGACCTCGACGATCGGGAAGTGGCCGGCGTAGTACCTCAACCGGTCCTCGGCGCTCCTGGCCGATGGGGGATAGAAGCTGCCCTCCTTCACGAGCGTCGGGTCGGTCCAGCTCGAGGTGCCGACGAGGATGCGCCCCAACGCCCTGGAACCTACCTGCCGCTGCGCTCCGAACCCGTGTCTGCTGCGCCCATCGGCGCCATCCTACGCTGGGAGACCGGCCAGGACGGTGCGATCGGCGGGGTCAGTCGTCGCCGCCGCCGTGGTCGCTACCGGAGTCGTCGTGCGAGTCGGGGTGGGAGTTGTCGGGGGAGCCTGAGGGCGAGCCGGAGTCGCTCTGACCGCTGGAGCCCGAGGTCGAGCCACCGCTCGAGCTGGAGATGGATGATCCGCTTCCGGACGACGGGCCTCCGGAGGAGCCGCCGTGGTCGTCGGCCGACGGGCTCTCCGAAGGGTGGTCGTCCTTGCCGCCCTGCTTCCCAGGGCTCTCGATCGGCTCTGGGGACTCACGGCCCGACTGGCGCTCGACTTCCGAGTGGATGGCGAACGAGGTGGTCTTCCCCAGGTCGTTCCCGGCGAGCGCGAACGCCCCGAGCGACAATGCCCCGGCGATCAGCAGCCCCGCCACTCCCCACGCGATGACGATCAGCGCGCGCTTCACGATCTCAGCGTAGTCCCGGCTTCGATAAGGGGAGGTTAAGGTCGATGCCCATTTTGAGCCCGCGGGCGCCGCCCGGCTACGGGGATTCGGTTCGCTGGGGCGCCGGGTCGCCCTCGACGGGCGTCAGGTGGATCTCCACGCGCGTGCCTCCCTCGCTGCCGGCCGACACCGCAACCGCCCCGCCCCACTTGTCGACCAGCTCTCGGACGATCGCAAGGCCGAGTCCGGAGCCCCCGGGCGGCGCGTTCCGGCCGCGGAAGAACCGGTCCAGGACCCGTCCTCGCTCCTCAGGTGGGATTCCCGGCCCCCGGTCCTCCACGGCCACGAAGAGCTTGCCGTCGGTTCTTCCCGTCTCGATCAGGACGGGACCGGGAGCGTACTCGATGGCATTGTCGAGGAGGTTGTCGAGGACCTGGTCCAGGTCGGTCACGTCCGCGAGCGCCCGGCCGCCTTCACCGATCGCGTCGAGGGTGGCACCCCTCCGGGCCGCTCGCTCGCTCCAGCGCTCGACCGCCCGGCCGACGGCGTCGGAGAGATCCACCTCCCCGGGACCGCCGCGTTCGATCCGTCGAGCCATGAGCAGGAGCCGCTGCACGATCTCGGCGAGCCGGTCCACCTCCTGGTCCGCCGCCTCGAGCTGGCGGCGCAGGTCGCCGCTCGTGGCTTGCTCGATCGCCGACTCGAGACGCAGCTTCATGCCGGTGAGCGGGGTCCGGAGCTGGTGCGAGGCGTTGGCGACGAACTCGCGCTGCGCCTTGACCGTGTCCTCCAGTCGATCGGCCATCTCGTCGAAGGACTCGGCGAGCACGCGGATCTCGGTGGCGCCCTGGGAGGTGTCGGCGCGGGCCGTGAGGTCGCCCGTCCCCAGGCGCTGCGCGGCCGCCGCGAGCTTCGCGAGCGGACGTGAGAGCGAGCCCGCCAGGGCGAACGCGATGATCAGGCCCGCGGCGAGGGCCGCCACACCGATCACGACGAGCCCGAGGACGACCGCCCGGACGCGCTCCTGCACTCGCCCCATGGCCTGCGTGAGGCGGACGACGCCGTAGAACCTGCCCTCGTCCAGGATCGGCGCGGCGGAGACCAGGATGTCCTCGCCGAGCGTGACGCTGTGACGAATCTGCGAGTACGGTCGCTGGTTCTGCAGGACCGAGACGAGCTCGGGCCGCTTGGGCGTCGCATAGACCGTGCCGAGATTGTCGGGGCCGAGCGAGTCGGCGATCAGCACGCCATCGGGGTCGACGACGATGACCCTGCCGTCCTCGGTCGAGGCGGGGTAGTGGGTCTGGACGTATTTCTGCAGCGCCTCCAGGCGGGTGGTTCGCTCCGCACCGATGTCGGCTGCGATCAAGAGGGTCTCGTTCTCGGCCGAACCGGTCGCCTCGGCACGAACCCGCCTCTGGAGGTTGAAGACCAGCGGTGCCTCGAGCGCCACGATGACCGTGACGAGGATGTAGGCGAAGGCGAGGACGAGACGGCTCCGGACCTTCGTGGCGACACCTACTCCTTGATCGCGAGGTCCTCGTTCGCGGCGAAGCGAAATCCGACCCCGCGGACGGTCGTGATGTACCTGGGGCTCGAGGGGTCGTCCTCGAGCTTCTTCCGAAGCCATGAGATATGGACGTCGAGGGTCTTCGTCGGCCCGAACCAGTGTGGGTCCCAGACCTCGTCCATGATCCGCTCGCGCCGCACGACCTCGCCCGCGTTGGACATGAGCAGGTGGAGGAGGTCGAACTCGCGCGCGGCAAGCTCCACGGGACGGCCCGCTTTGGTAACCGTTCGTGAGGCTGGGTCGAGCCGGATCTGACCGATCTCGATGGCCCCGCGCCGCCCGCCGAGCCTTCCGCGACGCAAGATGGCACGGATCCGGGCCGTGAGCTCCCGGACCGAGAACGGCTTGACCACGTAGTCATCCGCCCCCAGCTCCAGGCCGAGAACCCGGTCGATCTCCTCGCCGCGGGCCGTGAGCATGATGATCGGGACGTCGGACTCCTTCCGGATCTCGCGAGCCAGGTCCCTTCCGTCGCCGTCCGGCAGCATGACGTCAAGGAGGATGAGGTCGGGAGGTTCTCGGCGGTAGGCGGCGCGGGCCTGCTCGAGGGTCATCGCGAGCTCCGGGGCAAACCCCTCCCTTGCGAGACTCTCCGCGAGCGGCTCTGCGATCGTCCGCTCATCCTCGACGACCAGGATCCGCAGCTTCACGCGGTGATGGTACCCCGGCGGGAACGCCCCCTTCGGCACGGCCGGGCCGCCGACGTCGGCCCAGGTCGATTTGTCGTTCTTGACCTGGCGTCGGTGGGTCTTTCTAAGATTCGCCCACGGATCGGGAGGGGGGTCCGGTGGCAGCGACTACAACGCACACGTCTGGGAGGCGGCTTCTTCGGCGCGGTCAGACTCCACGAGCGGAACCCACCCCTGTCAGACTCCTGGAATGGTTCGTGTTCGCTGGGGTGGGAGTGCTCACCACGCTTGAAGTCATCCGAGTGGTACCAGCAGTTCGGGGAGAGCTGCCCGAGCTAGCCGCGTGGCTCGCGCTCGTGGTGGTAAGCGACCTTCTTCCCGTCCCATTGTCTGACAACCTGAGCCTGGCACTGTCGCTCCCCGTCTTGATGGCAGCAGGAATGCTGTATCCGGTGCCGATCGTAGGAGCGCTGGCGCTGCTGGGTTCTACCGACATGCGCGAGATCCTCGGCCACGTAAGCCTGGCACACGGCCTCTATAACCGCAGTCAAATCGCGCTGAGTGCGATGACGGGGTCACTGGTTTTCCACCATCTCTCTGGAGACTTGGCGGATTGGCCAGCCGTTCTTGCCGTGGCTTTGCTCGCTCTCATAGCCGACAGTCTCGTGAATACCTCCATGGTCGTCGTCGCTTCTTGGCTTGCAAACAGTGACGGACCCACCGGAATCGTTAGGAGCATCTGGGGTAGAAGACTCTCTTTCACCTGCTCTTACGTGAGTTTCGGCTTGGTCGCCGTCCTCCTTGGCGTCGTTCATGAGGCGGCCGGGATCTGGGGGCTGCTTGCCTTCTTTATCCCGGTCCTCTTGGCACGCCAAGCCTTCGTGGACGCGCGGAGGGCCGAGGAGATGACGGGTAAGGTCTCAGAGAAGAACAGGATGCTTCTCGCCATCACCGAGCGCATCGCGGACGAGCGCAGGGACGAACGACTCAGCGTTGCAGCGGGCCTTCATGACGAAGTCCTTCCGCCTCTGTACAAGGTGCAGCTACTTGGACAGGTCGTCCATCACGACCTGACTTCCGGGCAGCTTCTTGCTCTTGAGGATGACGTCCCGGATCTCTTGCGAGCAACAACCCACGCCGGTGATGCGATGCGTCTGCTTATCAGCGGCCTTCGGCACTCCGCTCTGGGAGCGACGGGTCTGGTTGACACACTGAGGCTGCTGGCTCGCCAGCTTGAGGGAGAGACGGACGCCAGAATTCATCTCGAGCTCGAGCCCGTCGTTGGTAGCGCCGTAGTTCAACTCCTCGCCTATCAGGTGGCTCGAGAGGCGCTTCGAAACGCCGTTCGATATGCCAATGCCAAGAACATCTGGCTCAGGCTCCACAGCGATGGTGAGTGCATGCGACTGGTGGTGGAGGACGACGGCGACGGATTCGACCTCAGGTCAGTAGACAAGGAGCATCACTTTGGGCTGCAACTCATGAAGGAAAGAGTTGAGCTGGCGGGAGGCACTTTCCAGGCCGCCACTGAACAGCGGATCGGGACCCTAATCGTGGCGAGACTTCCGGCCGAAACGCCCGAAGGTACGACCTGAGCCCCGGTTCGCACCGGGGCTCAGGTTTGGTTTGGCTCGAGGCCTGCTACCACTTCCAGTGCGCACCGCCAGCGATCGCGAGAGCAAGCAGCGAGCTAAGTGCGATTGCGAACCGCTTGACGAGCTTCATGTTCACCCCCTCAAGGCTCGACGCGGGCATTCCTCCGAACATGGCCCGCCTGCTACCCCTACCCCCAATTGGGGGACATCGACAACTACTATCGGGGGATGCCGTGATCGCCGACAAGCGGTGAAATGGCCTACGGATCTTGCAGTAACTCCCCGATTGAGCAGGGGGACCCAAGGGGGCCTGGCGGGGTGGTTCCAAACGGCGCCGTCGAGCTGCATGATTAGAGCTCTAAGTAGAGAACGGACGAGGAGGGCTCGACCACGCACCTGACGGGCGCATCGGCGGAAAGGGCGGATAGAAGGAAACAGCTGCTGCTGATACTTCAGCTTGCAGTTGTAGTACCAACGATCCTCGTGATCGCCGCTCTCCTTGTCGAGGATCCGAGTGCTCTCGATCCTCAGCTCGTTCTATGGATCCTCACCGTCGCGCTCGTGGAAGCGCTGCCCGTTCCTGCTTGGCACGGTCTTCAACTGAGCGTCGCCTTCCCTTTGCTGATGGTCGTGGCCTTTATCTATCCGCCGGAGGCGGCAGCACTTGCTGCTTTCATCGGTTCGCTGGATCCTCGCGAATGGAAGCGAGAAGTCAGTATCTTGAGGGCACTCTTCAACAGATGCCAGGTTGCACTCTCAATCCTAGCCGCTAGCGCAATCTTCCATGGGTTGGCCAGTCTGAACGAATCCAATGCGCCGGTGCTTATCGCTTCAGCTATGCTCGCGGCTATCGCGGACTACTCAGTAAACAGTAGCTTGATTGCTCTTGCGGTGAGTATCGATGTCGGTATGGCTCCGTTTCGCGTGGTTAAGGAGCTACGTATCGGGAGGCTCTCCGAGTTCGTCATCAGCTACCTGGGTCTGGCGTCCTTTGGGCTCTTCTTAGCCAAGTTCTATGAGAAGCTCGGTTTCTGGTCGGTGCCGGTTTTCGTGCTGCCGCTGCTCCTTGCGCGGCAGATGTTCTTCAGGAGCAAGGCGCTTGAGGAGGCGCACAAGGAGCTCCAAGACCGCGAGCAGGTGCTTCGTGCTCTGTCGAATCGGATGGCCGAGGAGCGGCAGGACGAACGAGCGCAGATTGCCGCCTTCCTGCACGACGACCTCGCGCAGCTCCTGTTCAAGCTCTCGCTGCAGGTTGACATCGCTCGGCGTCACCTCGCAGCCGGCAAGGTCGCCGAAGCCGAAAAGACGTTGGAGGACATCAAGGAGACCAAGGCGAAGACGTCGGATCGAATCCGTGCCCTGATCCGGGATCTGCATCGGTCGCCGCTCGGGAGGGCGGGGCTTGCGGAAGCGCTTCAGAGCTTCATCGCAGAGACGGGCAGGGATGCAGAGGTGATCTTCCGGACCGACATCGACGAGGTTCCGTTGCCTCCGCCGATCGCCCTGCTCCTGTATCACATCGCGCGCGAGGGCGTCATGAACGCGCTCAAGCACGCGAACCCCTCCAACGTCTGGTTGACCGTCAAGCAGGGAGGGGACGCTGTCGAGATGGTGCTTCGAGACGATGGCGGTGGGTTCGATCCGCAGGCTCCCGGGCCCGAGGGGCACTACGGTCTGACGATGATGCGTGAGCGCGCGCTCGTTGGGGGAGGGACGTTCGGTCTTGTGAGCGCTCCGGGCGCCGGGACGACCATCACGGTCAGGTTTCCGACGTCGTGGCTGCAGGAGGGGGAAGATGATCGGGGTGAGGCCGGTGGGACTCCCTCCGATGCTTCCCCCGGTACGACTCCCGATCGGGTTCGTCAGCCGCGTCAGGAGTCCGTCGTCGCATGATCGCGACGATCACCCAGGCAAGCCCGAGGTAGACGAACAAGTCCCCTACGCTCACCACCTGCTTGATCGGCCCTGCCACGGGGATCACGTCTCCGATCGGCGTGAGGTGGTCGTCGGGGGTCATCAGGTGATGCTTGGCGCCTTCGTCCCTGGTCAGAACCCTGAGGAGGTCGCCCTGCCCCGACGCTCTTAGGGCCTCTCGGCTCACCGGCATCCCGCCGTTCACCGTGATCACGGCCATGTTGAGGGCGAGGCCGACGAACACGATCGGCACTCCGGAGATCCGGAAGTTCCGGGCCGCGAAGACCAGCAGAAGGACGTAGGAGACTCCGAGCACGGCCACGCGGATCCACAGATCGGTGCCGTGGCGTCCGTTCGGAAGAGGGAGGGCTTGCATTGCCAATCCCAGCGGGGCCAGCACCCACCACCGAACCCGGAGAGGCTCGAACCCCCGGAGGCGACCGCCGACCAGATAGCCGATCAGCACGGCGGCCACCAGCACTCCGAGGAACAGGGTCATCGACGCTCCAATGGTTTCGGGCGCCGTGGATTCTCGCGCTTCGGACCCGCCGAAGTCCAGCCGGCTAGCATGCTGATCGACGTGGCCAGGATGGTGCCGTTTCCGATGCTGCCGACGGAGAGCTCGGCCGAGCGCCGCCTCTACGAGGGGTTCCTCGAGCAGCTCGACGACCAGTACGTCGTGTACCACAGCGTCGATTGGGTGCTGGCCGGGGCGGAGGGACCCACCCAGGGTGAGGCGGACTTCGTCATCGCCCACCCCGTGGACGGCGTCTTGGTGATGGAGGCAAAGGGCGGGCGGCTCGCGTACGACCCCCAGACGCGACGCTGGCGGCAGACCGGGCGCTCGGGCACGCACGACCTGGACGAGGACCCATTCCACCAGGCCCGTGACGAGATGCGCTCGCTCATCGAGATCCTGTCGGCCCAGCCGGGGTGGGATCGGTGGAAGCCCTCCTACGGGTTCTCGGTCGCCTTCCCGGACGGCTCGTATGACCGAGCGGCCCACAAAGCCGCACCGGTCGAGGTCGTGGTCGATCGCGACGACATGGGGCGACTCGCGGAGCGGGTGGCCCAGATCATGGCCTTCTGGCGACGCCCGGAGAGGCGATTCGGGGCCGAGGGCATGGAGGCGCTGGCGACCGCGCTCGGATTCCGGGTGGAGATCCGAACGCCCCTCAAGCTGCAGTTCGACGAGGAGGACCGGACCATCGTCGAGCTCACCGACGACCAGGCGTGGATCCTCTCGTTCATCGCGCACCGAAAACGCGCGGCCGTGACGGGCCCCGCCGGTTCCGGCAAGACGATCCTCGCCGTCGAGATCTCCAAGCGCCTGGCGGCCATGGGGCACAGAACGCTTCTCACGTGCTTCAACCGGCGTCTCGCCGAACACCTCCGGGACGCCACTCGAGGAGTCGCCGGCCTGGACGTGGTGCACTTCCATGCGCTCTGCGTGCGCGTGGCTCGGGAGGCCGGCCTGGCCCTGCCGGCTGAGTCCGACGATCCGGGGTCCCCGTACTTCGAGCGCGAGCTTCCCGCGCTGCTGCAACGGGGCGCTCGCGCGCTCGGGCCCCGCTACGACGCGGTCGTGGTCGACGAGGCACAGGATTTCCGCGACTGGTGGTGGCCCACGCTGCTTGCGCTGCACACCGACCCGGACGAGGGGATCCTCTATCTGTTCGCCGACGACAACCAGAACCTCTACGGTGGGCGGCTCCCCTTGGACCAAGTGGAGCTCTGCCCTCCCCTCCCGGCCAACCTGCGCAACACGAAGGCGATCCACGAGTTCGTGTCGGTCTTCTACGCGGGTGGCCACCGGCCGACGGCGCGGGGGCCTGAGGGACGCCCGCCCGAGATCCTGGGGTACCGCGGCGACGAGGACCTCGCGCGGGTGCTCGCGGTCGTGCTCCGGAACCTGGTCGAGACTGAGCGGGTTCCCCTGGAGGACATCGTGGTCCTGACGCCGTCGGGCAAGCCGAAGAGCCGGCTCCGCGCTCGCGAGCGGGTCGATGGTTTTCGGCTCTCCGATCACGTCGAGCCAGGGACCGTCCTGGCCGAGAGCGTTCACGGGTTCAAGGGCCTGGAGCGGCCCGTGGTGATCCTGGCCGAGCTCGACGACAAGCACCGCGAGGATCTCGCGAGGTACCTGTACGTGGGGGGCTCGAGGGCGAGGAACGAGCTCATCGTGCTTGCCGCGGAGCCGGTCGCGCGCGAGCTGCGCGAGCTCGCGGCGTCCGGCGCGCGGCGTTCGTAGGCCGGGGAGTCGGGTTCCCCGGAGGCAGTCGACGTCCACACTCGACGGATGTCGGCGTGCCCCCGTCCGTCGCGCGAGCCGGCATCTGTCGGGCCACCCGCCTCTCGCGGAGCTGCCTCGCGCGTCCGGCCCGTTACCCTTGGTTCGTATGGGTCGCGTTGCGGACCAGGGCTACTTCGGGCCAGCGAGCGTCTCTTGGCAGGTCCACCGTGAGGTGACCGTGCTGTTCGGTGGGGCGCGTGCGGTGCTCATGCAGGCGGCCCACCCTCTCGTCATCGCCGGTGCGCGCGAAACGGGCTTCTACGAGCGCAATCCGTGGAAACGCCTGCAGCGCACGCTCATTCTGACGTACGCGATCACGTTCGGCACGAAGGCGGAGGCGCAGGCGGCAGCGGACCGGATCAACGAGGTGCACGCCCGGATCAAGGGCATCGATCCGGTGACGGGAAGGCCCTACGACGGGCTCGACCCCGAGCTGCTGCTCTGGGTTCACGCGTGCCTGGTCGACAGCGCCCTGCTGTTCGAGCGGCTCACGGTCGGCAGGCTGGACGATCGGGGGCGACAGCGGTTCCACGAGGAGCAGATGCTCGCCGCCGAGATGGTGCGGGTGCCGCGCTCGATCATCCCTCCCACGGTGGAGGATCTCCGCGCGTACATCGAGGACGTCGTGGTCTCGGGCGCGCTCATGGTCACGGAGGCTGCCGAGAAGGTGGCGGCGCTGTTCCACAACCCCCCGCGGGATGCCCAGTGGCGGCCCGTGCTGAAGGGCGTCTCGCGGCTCGCGTTCGCAACCCTGCCGGAAGGGCTTCGCGAGCTGTACGGCGTCCGTCTCACGCCGACGCGGGAGCTCGCCGCGCGAGCGACCTTCGCGTTCGTCCGCGCCCTCCGGCCGGCCCTTCCTCCCCGGTACCGCTACATCGCTCCATACCAGGCCTGGCGTCTGCGGACACGGGGCCGCCGCGTGCCGGCCGTCCTCACCGGGACGGGCAGGCGCGTTGGAATCCGTCCCGACGGGATGCCCGGCGGCCGTCGATAGACTTCGAGTCGATGGGCGGGATCCAGGGCGTCCTGCTGGATATCGACGGCGTGCTCACCGTGTCGTGGCGTGCGCTTCCCGGGGCGATCGAGACCGTCGAATGGCTGCGGGAGCGCCACGTGCCCTTCCGGCTCATCACCAACACCACCACGCACACGCGAGCGGATCTCGCCGCCACCCTTCGCTCCGCGGGGATCGCGGTGGAGGCCGAGGAGATCGTGACGGCGGTGGTTGCGACGGCCTCCTACCTGCGGGCCCATCGCCCGGGAGCCCGGGTGTTCGTGCTCTCGGACGGGAACGCCCGAGCCGACCTCGAAGGGGTGACGTTGGTGGAGGAGGGTGCGGACGTGGTGGTCCTCGGAGGCGCCTACGAGGGCTTCACCTACGAGGCGCTGAACCGCGCGTTCCGGATGCTCATGGACGGCGCCGAGCTGATCGGCATGCACCGCAACCTGTACTGGCGGACCTCGGAGGGATGGCAGCTCGACGGCGGGGCGTTCATCGCCGGGCTCGAGGAGGCGACCGGACGCCGGGCCGTCGTCTGCGGCAAGCCCGCCGCTGCGTACTTCGAGTCCGCCCTCTCGACGATCGGCGTGACGCCGGAGCGGGCGGCCATGGTGGGCGACGACGTGGTGAACGACGTGCTCGGGGCCCAGGCCGCGGGCCTGACGGGCGTGCTCGTTCGCACCGGCAAGTTCCGCCCCGAGGACCTTGAGCGCGCGCCGGGAGTCCCCGACCACGTGATCGACGAGGTCGGCTCCCTGCCGGAGCTCCTCGAGCGCCTCTCGTAGCCCCCCGGCGACGGCCTGCCCCGCTCCGGGGCCGCCCCGGCGTAGTCTGGGCGACGCCAATGGCCACCGATCGCAACCGGTTCGCGAGCCAGTTGTTCGCCGGCATCGCCCCCGAGTACGAACGGATGGGCGCCCTCCTCTCGTTCGGGCAGGACGCGGGCTGGCGGCGGTTCCTGGTCTCGCGGGTGAACGCGATCCCGGGATCCTGGGTGCTTGATGCGGCGACCGGGACCGGGCTCGTGGCGCGGGCCCTCGCCGTCCGGAACCTGAGGGTCGTTGGGCTCGATCAGAGCGAGCCCATGCTTCGCCGGGCCGCGCACGCCATTTGGCGGGAGGGACTCGACTCCCACGTTCATCTGGTGCTCGCACGGGCGGAGCGGCTGCCGTTCCCGGACGAGACCTTCGACGCGGTGACCTTTACCTACCTGCTCCGGTACGTGGAGGATCCGGCGGCCACGCTCGCGGAGCTCGCCCGCGTCCTGAGGTCGGGGGGAACGATGGCGTCGCTCGAGTTTCACGTCCCCGACGCTCGGTGGGCACGCGCGGGCTGGTCTGCCTACACCAGAGTGGTGATGCCGGCGGTCGGCCGGCTCGCGTCCGCTGCGTGGGGCCGCACCGGCCGGTTCCTCGGCCCCGACATCTCGCGGTTCTACGAGCGCTACCCTCTCCCGGTTCAGGTGCGGATGTGGCAGCAGGCGGGCATGAGACGCGTTCGCACGCGGGTGATGGGCCTCGGCGCAGCGGTCGTGACCTGGGCGATCACGCGGAGCCCGCTCGCCGATGAGTGAGGACGCCGGTTGGGCCGGGGACGCGCCCGCCTTCTACGCGCTCGCGCCGGGTGGCTGGCGCGACTACTGGACCTTGCTCCATCCGCCGTACACGCTGTGGCACCTGTCCTACGTCGCCATCGGCGCCTCCGTCGCCCCCGCGCTCGACGGCCGGTGGCTCGCGGAGACGCTCCTCGCGTTCTTCCTCGCGGTCGGGCTCGCGGCCCATGCCCTGGACGAGCTGCACGGTCGACCGCTCCGAACCCGAATCCCCGACGCGGCGCTCGCCGCGATCGCGGTGCTCGGCATCGCGGGGGCGGTGGCGCTCGGCGTCGACGGTTCCGTCGAGGTCTCGCCGTGGCTGGCGGCGTTCATCGTCGTTGGCGGATGGCTGGTCGTCGCGTACAACCTGGAGCTGCTGGGCGGCGCCTTCCACTCCGATCTCTGGTTCGCGCTCGCGTGGGGGGCGTTCCCCGCGCTCACGGGGTGCTTCGCCCAGTCCGGAAGGTTGAACGCTGCGGGCGTGATGGTCGCTGCCGCCTGCGCGGCGATCTCCTTCGCCCAGCGGACGCTTTCGACATCGGCCCGCAAGCTCCGGCGGGCGGTTCGGAAGGTCGAGGGGTCGCTGCTGTTCGAGGACGGGACGGTCGAGCCGCTCGACGCCCGGCGACTCCGGGCGGCGCCCGAGGGAGCGCTGCGATGGCTGTGGATCGCGATGGTGTTGCTCGCGGCCGGTCTCGTGACCGGCCGGGTCGTCCACTGACGACCGCCTTTTCGTGAGAACTGGGTACCCTGTCTGCATGTCCCACGCCTCGACGATCGGTGAGCTGCGCGCCGCAGGGTACCCCGACCGCTCGGTCAAGGAGGAGCTTCGCCTGAACCTGCTGGCCAAGCTCGGTCGGCGGGAGCCGCTGTTCCCCTCGATCGTGGGGTTCGACGAGTCGGTGCTACCCGCTCTCGAGCGGGGGATCCTCGCAGGCCACGACCTGATCCTCCTGGGCGAACGAGGGCAAGCCAAGACGAGGCTCATCCGCAACGTGGTCGCGCTCCTTGACGAGTCGACGCCGGCGATCGAGGGGTGCGAGGTGAACGACCACCCCTACCGCCCGATCTGCGCGCGCTGCCGCCAGCTCGTGGCGGACAAGGGGGACGAGGTGCGGGTCGTCTGGATCGGCCGCGACCAGCGGTACGCGGAGAAGCTCGCCACCCCCGACACGTCGGTGGCCGACCTGATCGGCGACGTCGATCCGATCCGGGTCGCCGAGGGGAGGTACCTGGCCGACGAGCTCACGATCCACTACGGGCTGATCCCGCGGACGAACCGCGGGATCGTGGCCATCAACGAGCTTCCGGACCTCCCCGAACGGATCCAGGTGGCGCTCTTCAATATCTTGGAGGAGCGCGACGTTCAGATCCGCGGGTACCGGATCCGGCTGCCGCTGGACCTTCTGCTCGTCGCCACCGCGAATCCCGAGGACTACACCCACCGTGGCCGAATCGTCTCGCCGCTCAAGGACCGGTTCGGGACGCAGGTGCGAACGCACTACCCCGAGACGCTCGACGACGAGATCCGGATCATGGACCAGGAGGCGAGGTCGCCGGCCGGTGACATCCCGGTGCGGGTCCCCCGGTACCTGAAGGAGGTGCTCGCCGCGCTCACGGCGGAGCTGCGGCGCTCGCCGCACGTCAACCACCGCTCCGGCGCCTCGGTCCGGTACTCGATCGGAAACCTCGAGACCCTGATCGCGGCTGCCGTCCGCCGCGCGGCCCGAACCGGGGAGTCGGAGGCCGTACCGCGCGTGTGCGACCTGCCGGCCGTGCTGGAGGCGTCGCTCGGACGGGTGGAGTTCGACACGATCGAGGAGGGCCGCGAGGAGGAGATCCTGCTCCGTTCGGTCCGCGCCGCTGAGCTCGAGGTGTTCCGCCGCCGGCTCTCGGGAATGGACTTCCACCCGATGCTCGCCAAGTTCAACGGCGGGTTCGTCGCCGAGACCTCCGACCTCATGCCGGCGTCCGACCTGCTCTCCCAGTTCGGCGACCTGCCCGGCCTGGCCAAGCTCCTCGAGCGCCTGGGCGTGGAGGAGGAGAGCCCGGGCGTCGCGGCCTCGGCCGTGGAGTTCGCGCTCGACGGCCTGCACCTGTCCCGGAGGCTCAACAAGGAGCAGGCCGGGAGGCTCGGGGCCTTCCGGTACGGGGGCGTGGAGACCTCGTAGGATTGCCGGCGTGCCCGACGTCCACGCAGTCGTGGGATTCCTCGTCGTCGCCCTGTTCGCGATGGGGTGGGTCTGGGGGCTCGTCATCTGGATCGCGAAGCGCGATGCGGGCACGTGGTTCTGGCGATGGCTCGCCGCGGCGCAGATCGTGGCCGTTCTCCAGGCGCTCCTCGGCGTGGTGCTGCTGGTGCTCGGGTACCGGCCGAACACGTGGCTGCACCTCGTGTACGGCTTCGGCCCGCTCGTGGTGCTCGTGATCGGCCACGGGTACGCGCGACAGCCACGGTTCGCGCCCCGGCCCTGGGTGCCCTTCGCGTGGGCGGCGTTCTTCAACTTCGGGCTCACGCTTCGCGCCTTGATGACGGGGCTGCTCAAAAGCTAGCTCCGACCGCAGCCTTCATCCGCCGCTGGAGGGGGAAAGGGATGGGTTGGACGCGCTCCCGTAAGCAGGCCCGCTCCGAGGCCGGGGACATTGGAAGGCTCCTGCTGGATGCCGCGGTGTTCACGGAGGTCACCCCGATCGTGTGTCTGTCTCGAGCCGCCGCGGGGGCGGTGCTCCACTCGGGCGCGGGCGGTTCCCGAGAGCGGGCACCGCCTGAGCGTCGCCTGCCGGATCGCGCGACCGGGCGTACCCTGGCTGGATGCGCAGTCGCTACTCCGAATGGGATGGGACCCAGGACCCCCTCGGGCCCGAGGTTCCGGCCGCCGACTTGCTCGAGGAGATGTCGGAGGACCTGCTCTCGGGGGCCGGAGCTCAGGGGGCGATGACGCGCCTGTTCCGCCGCGGGATGCAGGGTCGGTTTACGGGGCTCGACGCCCTCCGCGCTCGACTTCGCGAGGCCCGCTTGCACGAGCAGGCCGGGCTGAACCTGCAGGGCCCGCTCGAGGAGCTCCGCGAGCGTCTCGATCAGATCCTGGAGCGCGAGCGCTCGACGCTGTCCTTTCGGGCGGAGGACGACGCGCGGATGCGCGAGGCCTTCCTCGACCAGCTCCCCCCCGATGTGCCGGGCGCGATCCGCGAGCTCTCGGAGTACCGGTTCGTGGATCCCGAGGCCCAGCGGGAGTTCGATGAGCTGATGGAGCACCTGCGGGAGCAGGTGCTCGGCGCCTACTTCCGCAATTTGGCCGAGGGGCTCCGAAACCTGTCGCCGGAGCAGCTCGGGCGCTTTCGCGACATGCTGGCGGAGCTGAACGACCTGATCGAAAAGCGCGATCGCGGCGAGGCGGTGCAGGAGGGCTTCGAGGCGTTCATGGCCCGGTACGGCGACCTGTTTCCGGACCGGCCGAAGACGCTCGACGAGCTGCTCGAGAACATGGCCAGGCGCATGGCCGCCCTCAGCCGGCTGATGGCTTCGCTCGGCGCAGAGCAGCGGGCGGAGCTCCAGGCGCTGGCGGAGCAGGTTCTGCAGGACATGGATCTCGCGTTCGAGGTCGACCGGCTTGGTGCGAATCTCGCCGCCATGTTTCCCGAGATGCCGTGGGGGGAGCCCGCGCTGGCCGGCGGCGAGGACACCCTGCCGTTCGCGACGACCGTCGACGCCATGGAGCGACTGCACGATTACGAGGACCTGGACCGGTCGATGCGCGGCGACTACGCCGGCGCGTCGCTCGAGGACATCGACGAGGAGGCGCTCCGCCGAACCCTCGGCGAGGAGGCGGTGCGCGACGTCCGCCGCCTGAAGCAGGTCGAGCGGGCGCTCGAGCAAGCGGGGCTGGTCACGCGCCGGAACGGCCGGCTCGAGATCACCCCGAAGGGCGCGCGCAAGCTCGGCGAGCGCGCCCTCGTGCGCGTGTTCGAGCGCCTGCGGCGCGATCGGGAAGGCACGCACGAGGTGCGCGAGGCCGGCGGGCTGGCCGAACCGACCGGATCGACCCGTCCGTGGCAGTTCGGCGACTCGGGGCAGATCGCCGTGCAGCGGACGGTGTTCAACGCGGTCGTGCGCGGTGGAGGCGCGACGCCGCTTCGGCTCGCCCCGTCGGATTTCGAGCTCGTGGACGCCGAGCAGCGGACCGAGGCCGCGACCGCGCTGCTTCTCGACCTCTCGTTCTCGATGCCGCTCCGCGGCCACTTCGTCCACGCGAAGAAGATGGCCCTGGCCCTCCACGCGCTCATCGAGGGCCGCTATCCGTACGACCGCCTGTACATGATCGGGTTCTCCGACTACGCCCGGCGGCTACAGCCGCAGGACCTCACCGCAGCGGGATGGGAGCGCGTGTACGGGACCAACATGCAGCACGCCTTCAACCTCGCCGGACGGCTCCTGGCGCAGCATCCTCGGGCCAGCCGGCAGGTCATCATCGTGACCGACGGGGAGCCGACGGCGCACCTCGAGGGCGACGAGGTCTTCTTCTCGTGGCCCCCGGTTCCCAAGACGATCCAGCTCACGCTCGCCGAGGCGCTGAAGCTCTCGAAGGCCGGCGTGACTCTGAACGTGTTCATGCTGGAGGACTCACCCGGTCTCGTGCGGTTCATGGAGCGGTTGGCCCGGATCACGGCCGGGCGGGTGTTCCTCATGGACGATCGCGAGCTCGGCGAGTTCGTCGTGCGCGACTACGTGGCCCGGCGCGAACGCTGATCGCCCGTCGACGCGGTAACGTCGACCCATGCGGATCGCGGTCAGGGTGGCGCTCTGGGTGCTCCTGCTGAGCGGCTCGGCGGGCGTTGGGGCGTTCATCGCCGCGCACTCGAACCCGCTCCCTCCTCAGGTGGTGGGAAGCCCTTCACCCTCGGTCGCGGGACCCTCGACCGGCCCTTCGCCCGACCTGCCCGCCGCGACAACCTGGGTCGGGACCATCCGATCCACCTCGTTCCACCGCCTCTACGTCGGAGGCACCTGCACGACCGCGTGGGCGACTCGGGTGCGGTTCGAGGTGGCCCCCCGGGGCGCCGTGCGCGGACGCGGGGTTGCGAAGCTCACGTCCCAGGGATCTCCGTGTCCGTTCCCGATCGGGCAGCGGCAGATCCGGCGCTTCCGTCTGGGGTTGACCGGCGAGCTGCGGGCCGGCGAGCTGGCGCTCCGACTGATCGACCTCGGCCACGTCCCCGCGGCGGGCTCGGACGACCTCGGAGGGTTTCGAGCCACGACGCTCTCCATCGTGATGCACGCTCGGGTCCGACATGATGCGGTCGAGGCTCGAGTGAGCCTTCAGGCCCCCGATCAGGACCGCGGCGCCTTCGGCTCGACCAACATGCTGCGCCTGCGCTGCCGGGACTGTTGAGCCGGGCAGCCCGGTTCGGCCGTCTGCTCCGGACCCGCCGTTCCGAGAACGGATCAGTCCCCGTCGGCGTCCCACCACAGGGTCACGAGGGTCTGCTCGAGGGGCCCTGCCGACCAGAGGCCGTCGCGCTCGACCAGGAGATCGCCGAGGGCCTCGGCGATCTCGTCGTCTCGCTCGGCGGAAAGACACAACCGTCGTCGAACGAGCGACACGGCGTCCTCACGACGCTCGAACCCGCTGCTGCGGGGGCGGGCGGTGACCCGCTCGAGGTGGGCATCGAAGCCGAGCTCGCCGAGCGCCAGGGCCGCATCGTCCGCGGAGGGGCCGGTCGGCCGCCGGAGCCCGTGGAACCGGCGCCAGAGGCCGTTCATCCACGACAGCGGATGTCGTTCGGTGATCTCCACGACGACGCGGCGGCGTGCGTGTTGGTGGAGGGCCTGGACGAAGGGCGCGAGGTCCTGGACGTTGTAGAGAACGTGGTGGCACACGACGACGTCGGCGGGTATCACATCCCTTGAGACGTCGGGCCACCGACCGCACACGGCCCTCGTCCGCACGCCGAGCCGCCGCGCCACCTCGAGGAAGGCGGCCAGCATGTCCTCCGAGGTGTCGACCCCGGTGATCTGACCGGCCCTGTCCGCGAGCGGCAGCGAGGCGGCGCCAGTGCCCACGCCGACGTCGAGGACGCTTCCGCCGGGGGGGAGTGCCTCCCGAGCTCGGCCGGCCGACGGGGTCGGTGGGTCCCTGAGCGCGATGCTGACCCGTCGGTGCATGAGCTCTGGAGGGAAGCCCCACGGTGACTCGGGGGCGCGCGCCAGGATCTCGTCGGGGATCCCCCATCCACGCAGGTCCTCGGCCCACCGTTCCAGCGCCGTCACGCCATCAGCGTAGCTGCGTGGCCGGGTCGGGCGCGGGCCTCGGCCCGCGCCCGACCCGGCCCGTGGGGCCGTTCAGCCGGCCCGGACCACGATCGTCGAGGCGCGAACCGTGCCGCTCGGCATCCAGAGACCAAGCACGCGCACGCTCGCTCCGCGGTGGAGCCGGCCGCGGTGACGAATCCTGGTCGTCTCGCGGACGCGGACCACGTGGCCGCTCACCTTCCAGCGACCGACCAGCGTGGGCGTGCTCGGGATCGACTGGAGGATGCCGACGAGGCTAGCCGATCCGTCCTCGACATCGGAGGCCTCCTTGACCTCGACCTTGTCGGCGGTGATCGAGCCGTCGGACTCGGCCGTGCCCTCGACCTCGACGGTGGCGCCGACCGCAAGCGCCCCGTCCTCCTGGTCGATCTCGGTCGAGCTCGTCACGTGAACGGTCGTCCCCGAGACCACCCAGTCGCCCACGAACCCGGGCGTGGACGGGAGCGACTCGACGATTCCGGTCAGCTTGGCCTCCGACTCCGGGCCGTCGTCGGCAACGGCGGACGACGGAACGAACGCGGCAAGGAGCGCCGCGAGCGCTCCGGCGGCAAGCAGTCTCTTCATGGTCCACCCCCATGCCCTCGGCTTCCAGTGGCTCCAGAAAATCACGCGAGGGGTTAGCGGCCGGCTCCACACGGGTTAAGGGTTGGTTAGGGATCGGAGCCGTTGAGGGGACCTCTGGACGGCTCGAGCGGGCTCGGGTGGGTCAACCGTCGATCTCGAGCCCCAGCTCGGCCAGAACCTCCCGGGTGTGCTCGCCCAGGCGCGGAGGCGGCCGCCGGATCGGGGGAAGCCCTGCAGGACCCCGGATCGGGTTGGCCACGAGTCGCAACACGCCGCGACCCGGATCCTCGATCTCCTGGATCATCGCGGAGCCTTCCGGCGTGGCGAACACCTCGTCCAGGGCGAGCACGGGGGCCGACGGAACGGCGGCGGCTTCCAGGCTCTCGAGCCACGTTGCCGCGGGGCGAGCGCGAAAGACCTCCTGCAGGATCGCAACGAGCGTCTCGCGGTTGCGCACTCGAGCCTGGTTGGTGGCAAACGCCGGATCGTCGGCGAGCTCGGGATGGCCGATCACCTCGCACGTCCGCCGGAACAGCCGGTCGTTGCCGGCCGCCAGGATGAAGGGGCGATCGGCGGCCTCGAAGAGCTGATAGGGGACGATGTTCGGGTGCGCGTTGCCCATCCGCCTCGGTACGATCCCACCGAGGAGGTAGTTCGCCGCCTGATTCACGAGCGCGGACAGGCTTGCCTCGTAGAGGGAGACGGTCAGACGACGGCCTCGACCCGTCCGCGACCGACCGATCAGCGCCGCCTGGATCCCGCTGGCCGCGAAGAGCCCCGTCACCACGTCGAGGAGCGCGACCCCGACCTTGGTCGGCTCGCCCTCCGGTTGCCCCGTGAAGCTCATCAGGCCGGAGAGCGCCTGGACGATGATGTCGTATCCGGGTCTCGCGGCGGACTCGCCGTCCTCGCCGAAGGCCACGAGCGAGCAGTAGACGAGACCCGGATTGGCCCGCGCGAGCGTGTCGTAGTCCAGTCCGAACCTTCGCATGAGGCCCGGACGGAAGTTCTCGACGACCACGTCCGCGCGCTCGGCGAGGACGCGAGCCGCGTGGGCGGCCCGCGGCTCGGCCAGATCGAGCGCTACCGAACGCTTGTTGCGGTTGAGCGACAGGAAGTACGCTGCGTCCTCCCCGAGGAAGGGGGGACCCCAGGCGCGGGTGTCATCGCCAGCGCCGGGCCGCTCGATCTTGATCACGTCGGCGCCCAGGTCGGCGAGGATCATCGTCGCGAGTGGTCCGGCGAGCACGCGCGAGAAGTCAACGATGCGAATGCCAGACAGCGGTCCATCGTCGGCCGCCGCGGCGTGGCCGGCGGCCCCGCCTGGATCGTCGGGCACCGGAGAGCTCCTGAAGCGGACGCAACAGTGGAGCCGCCGGAACCCGAAGGTCCCAGCGGCTCCAGGTTGGTTTGTACACCCAGTCTGGGCCGCCAGTCAAATCGGGCGGCGGGAGCGTCAGCTGGCGTGTACCGGGTGGCGCCCGCGACCGCAAATTGGGAGGATAGGAGTCGATGAACCAGGAGAGCCTGGAGCGGGCGAACGCGTTTCTCGCCGCCGTGGCCGCCCGGGTGGCCCCCGGTGAGCTGCTCGAGGTCTCGCCGGCGGACATCGGCAGGGATCTCGGCCTGGCCGAGCCCCTTGCCGCCGCCAGGGCCGTGCGGGCCCTGCTTGCCCGTCGCCGTCTGGAGGCGGTCGACGGCAAGTACCGCCTGCTCGACCCGAGACCCATCGAGCCGGGCGAGCGCGAGCAGATCCCGCGCCCGCGGCGACCGAAGCGCACCCGCGAGCGCCGGGCCTCTCGCCAGGAGGCGCCCTCGCACCCGACCTACTCGGATGTCGGGCGCGAGGCCATCGAGCGGCTGATCGAGCTCGGGCGGGAGGTGGCCACGCTACGAGCCACGCTCCGCACCACGCGCGAGGAGGCGAGGCTCGCGCGTGAGGCTCGCGACGAGGCCGAGCGGCAGGCTCAATCGCTGGCCGGTCGGGTGCGCGACCTCGAGGCCAGGGCCGAGATGGCGGAGTCGAACCTCCGTACGCTCCTCGCCGCGGCGCGCGGATCCGGACGAGAGGTCCCCGTGGGGGACAGCGAGATGGAGGCGATCCTGGGCGTCCTGAAGTCGGAGCGGGAGGGCTCCGGCTGACGGATCCTAGGTCTCCACGGCCGTCGTGGGCCGGGCCGGCCCGTCGCCGGTCTGGGAGCGTTCGGTGACGCCGCCGCCGGCCTCCGCCGGCCCTGTGGCTCGGTCGCCGCGGGCGCCGAGCGCCGCCAAGTGGCACGCGGCGAAGTGTCCGGGCCGAAGCTCCACGAGGCCCAGGTCCTGGGCTCGGCAGCGCTCCTCCACGCCGGCGGTGCGCGCCCTGCCGGACGCGACCTCCGGGCATCGAGGGTGGAACCGACACCCCGGGGGGACGCGGGTCGGGTCCGGGGGCTCGCCCGCGAGGATCGGCCGGTCGATCCCGCCCGGCTCCGGCACCACGTCGAGGAGCGCCTTCGTGTAGGGGTGGAGCGGTCGAGCGAGGACCTCCTCGGCCGGACCGATCTCCACGATGCGCCCGAGGTACATCACCGCCACTCGGTCGGCAACAGTCCACGCGAGGCCGAGGTCGTGGGTGACGATCAAGATGCTGATCTTGAGCTCGTCCCGAAGCTTGAGCAGCAGCCGGAGGATCTCTCCCCGGACCGAGGCGTCGAGGTTCGAGACCGGCTCGTCGGCGACGATCATCTCCGGCTCGAGCGCCAGCGCGCCGGCGATCACGACCCGCTGTCGCTGGCCGCCGGAGAGCTCGTGCGGGTAGTTCAGGAAGAACCGCTCCGGCGGCCGCATCCCGGCGTTCGCAAGGGCGCGGGCGACCTGCTCCTTCTCGTCGCCGCCCACCCGATGGATTCGGAGCCCCTCCGCGACGGACTCGTAGACCGTCTGTCGTGGGTTCAGCGCGCCCGTCGGGTCCTGGAATACCATCTGCACCCGCCGCCGGTACGCGCGAAGGTTCTCCCAGATGCTCCGACCTTGGTACCGGACCGTGCCCCGTTGCGGACGCTCCAGGCCCATGATCGTGCGAGCCAGGGTTGTCTTCCCGCAGCCGGACTCACCGGCGAGCGCGAGGATCTCCCCCTTCTGGAGGTGGAGCGAGACGCCGTCGACGGCTCGCGCCTCGGCGGCCTTCTTACCCAGGATCCCGGCGCCCAGGCCGATCCGGCCCTGGAACACGACGTGGAGGTCGTCGACCTCGAGAACGGGCTCGCCGCTAGCACGCATCCCGGCGGAGCTCACGGCTCTCCCGGCTCATGCAGGGACGCCGGGGACAGATCCGCATCTCGGTTTCCGGTGGCGAGAAGGCAGGCGGCCCGGCGGCCGGGTGAGACGTCGTACAGATGCGGGTCCACCCGCGAGCAGGCATCGAACGCCCTCGGGCATCGAGGATGGAAGGCGCATCCTCCCGGAAGATCGGAGGGGTAGGGAGGGTCGCCGGGCAGTCCCGAGGGATGGCCGCGATACCTGTGGTCGCCGATCTCGGGAAAGGCGGCGGCCAGGGCCTCGGTGTACGGATGGAGGGGCTCGCGGTACACGCGCTGCGCCGGCCCCGTCTCCACGATGCGACCCGCGTACATGATCGCCAGACGATCGCAGGTCTCCACGAGGACCGAGAGGTCGTGCGTGATGAAGATCATCGCGAGGCCGAGCTCCTTCTGGAGCTCCTTCAGGAGGCGAAGCACCTGCGCCTGAACCATGACGTCGAGGGCCGTCGTCGGTTCGTCGGCGATCACGAAGTCGGGGCTGCAGGCGAGCGCCATCGCGATCATGACGCGCTGTCGCTGGCCGCCCGACAGCTCGTGGGGGTAGTCCCTCAGGCGCCTTGTTGGGAGGCCGACCTCCTCCAGGAGCTCCCCCGCACGGAGCAACGCCTCTCGCTCGCCGGCCATCGCGTGCACGATGAGCGGCTCCGCGATCTGGTCGCCGATCCGCTGCACGGGATTCAAGGCGTGCATCGCGCCCTGGAACACGATCGACCCTTGCGTCCACCGAACGGCCCGGAGTCGCCCGGGCGTCATCCGCAGGACGTCTTCGCCATCAAACAGGATCTCGCCCGTGACCACCGCATCCTTGGGGAGGAGACGCAGGATCGCCCCCGCGATCGTGGACTTGCCGCACCCCGATTCGCCGGCCAGTCCGAGCACCTCCCCGCGTTCGAGGGAGAGGTCGATGCCGCGAACGGCGGGCACCGGCCCGGTCTGGGTCCGGTAGGTCACGAAGAGATTCCGCACCGACACGATGCTCATCGTGTCCTCAGCTTGGGGTTGAGGATGTCGTCCATGGCGTACCCGATCATCGTGAACGCGAGGACGAGGAAGATGATCGCGACACCGGGCGGGATGATCCACCACCAGTAGCCGGCATACGCGGCACCCTGGCCGAACGCCTGCTCGAGGATATTGCCCCACGACACGTTGACCGTGGGGTCGACGCCGACCCCGAGAAACGACAAGGTCGTCTCGGTGAGGATCGCGCCGGCGACGATGAGGATGGTGTTGGCAAAGATCAGCGGCCCAACGTTGGGGAGGATGTGGCGCGTCATGAGGTGCCAGCTCGAGGCCCCGAGAGCCCGGGCGCGTTCGACATAGGTTCGCGTCTTCTCCGAGAGGACCTGGGCCCGGATCACACGAGCGGTGCTCGGCCACGACGTGATTCCGATCACGAAGATGACCGTCCAGAGCGAGGGCTTGAGGATCGCGGCCAGCACGATCGCAAGCGGCAGGAAGGGAATGACCAGGAACCAGTCCGTGAGGCGCATCAGGACCGTCTCGCGCCATCCCCCGAAGTAACCGGCCGTCAGCCCGATCGCGCTTCCGATCACGACCGTGATGAGGGTGGCGAGGAGTCCGACGACCAGGGAGATCCGGGAACCCCAAATGGTGAGGGACAGGATGGAGCGCCCCTGAAAGTCGGTTCCGAGCCAGAACCTGGCGGATGGAGGGGACAGAACCGGGTTGTCCGGATGGCACAGCGGGGAGAGATCGCACCGGTTGGCGAGCAGCGGAGCGAAGATCGCGAGCAGGGTAAAGGCCACGAGGATGAACAAGCCGCCCATGCCCATCTTGCTCCTCCGGTACTGCTGCCAGAAACGCCGCAGCGAGTTCCACCGGCGCCTCCAGGCGATGGCGCGCGGGCTTCTCAGCACGGGAACGTCGAGCGTCCCGGCCGGTGACTCGTCGGTGGTCCTCATCAGGCCGCCCTCACGCGAGGGTCGAGGTACGAGTACAGGAGATCTGCGACCAGGTTCGCCGCGATGACCGCCACGCTGAAGACCAGGAAGAGGCCTTCGAGCAGGGCGAAGTCCTGGTTCCCGATGGCCTCGTACGTCAGGCGCCCAAGACCGGGCCACGAGAAGATGGTCTCGATCACGATGGCCCCGCCCAGGACGTAGCCCAGCGACAGGATCGTGACCGTGATCGTGGGCAAGAGCGCGTTCGGGACGGCATGCCGGCGGCGGACGAGCCGTTCGCGAACCCCCTTCGCCCGAGCCGTCTGAATGTAGTCCTCCGTGAGGACTTCCGTGAGCGAGGAGCGCATGATGAGGGAGTACTCGGCCAGGTACGCAACCGTGAGGACGAAGAACGGTAAGGCCAAGTGCTTGAGGATGTCGACGACGTTCGCGATTCCCGTATACCCGGCACCGGGCGTTTGCATGAATCCCGAGGGGAAGATGTTGAGGGTAACGGCGAACAGCATGATCATGAGCAGCCCGAACCAGAACTCGGGCATCGCATAGAGCACGAGGGTCACGGCGAGCCACCCCTGATCGAAGCGCGATCCCCACCTCCACCCCTGCGCGATCCCGATCCACACGCCGAGGAGGATCGAGGCGATCGTCGACGTGCCGATGAGGAGCACCGTTGGCCACACCGCCTGGGCGATGGTGGTGGAAACCGGCTGGTTATCGAACGTGTAGCCGAGGCGGAAGCGAACGGTCTCCCACAGGTAGTGAACGAACTGCTGGGGGAGCGGCAAGTCGAGCCCGAGCTGGCGCTTCAGGTCGGCGAGCGCAGCGGGCGTCATGTTGCCTCGCTGCTTCGCCAGGAGCTGCGTGGGGTCGCCGAGTCCCCGGAAGAGGAAGAAGTTGAAGGTCAGCACGAACAGGAGCGTCAGGATCGCCTGAAGGATCTTGACGACGAGATGCCGACGAATGCTGCCCTGTGCCACGCGCGACTTCCGCCTAGGCCTCGTCCACCTCGGATCGACGCGCACGCCTGACCAGCAGCGCCACGATCACCGCAAGCGCGATCAGGGCAAGGGCGATCACCCAGACCGCAGCGCTTCCCCCGCCGCCCGCGTTCGCCGCCGCCGTGACGGGCCGGACCGAGATGAACGACAGCGGACCGTAGGTGGCGAGCCAGTCCCCGCCCTCGGCGGGCTGGGGAACGAATCCGGTCCATCCCTTCGTGTGCGCCTGGAGGGACTGGTCGTACCAGAGCATGATGTATGGCTCATCTCGATACAGGATCGACTGCATCTGGTGGACGATCTCCACGCGGCGAGCCGGATCGATCGTCGTCTCCTGCTCATGGAAGAGCTTGTCGTACTCCGGGTTGCAGTAGTAGCTATCGGAGTTGCGATACACGTTGGGGTTGGGCGGCCGCTGGGCACACGTGAAGATGTTCAGGATGTAGTTGGGATCGGGATTGGGGTACCAACCCCACACGAACATGTCGTAGTCGCCGGCGAGGATCACGTTGCCCAACTTGTTGCTGTTCAGCGTCTGCGGGTCGATCTTGATGCCGATCTCCTTCAGCCACTCCTGAACGTACGGGACGATGTCGATCGAGGGCTGATCCGTCGTTCGGCTGTAGAAGCGGAACTCCAGCGGCTTCCCGGTCTTCGGGTCGATGCGCACGCCGTCAGATCCCATCTTGTATCCGGCCTGGTCGAGCATCTGATTCGCCGCTGCGATGTTGAACGACAGATCGGGATCGTTCGGGCCCGGATTCCAGTCGCCGGTCGTGGCTCCCGGCTGGACGGGAGAATCGGCGGGGGACGCGTAGCCCTGCATCACTCGATCGACGAGCACAGAGCTGTCGATCGCCCGTCTGATTGCCTGTCTGACAACCACGTCGGTCAGCGCGCGAGCGCCGTCGCCGTGCGGCGTAAAGCCACCGGCCGGATCCGTCTCGTAGGCCGAGCCGGTGTTGATGCCGATCTCCACGAAGCTCGGAATGTTTGCGCCCTGGGTGATGATCCCGCGGCTCTTCAGGGTATTGAGGATGCTCGGAGTCGTGAAGTAACCGAAATCGATGGAACCAGACTGCAGTGCGGCCGCCTCCGCGTCCTGGTTTCCGAAGATCTGGTAGACGACCCGGTCCACGTGCGGTCTCATCCCCACCGCATCTCCCCAGTAGTACGGGTTGCGGTCGAGTTGCACGTACTGGTTCTTCACGTATTTCGTGATGATGAACGGACCTGAGCCGACGGCTTCCTGCGGGTTGTCGTTCGCAACCCGCTTGGCCGCCTTGTAGTCGTTCTCGTACTTCCCCCAGATGTGCTCGGGAAGGATGTACTCGTACAGGAAGACCGATTTGCCCGAGTAGAAGGACGTGGGCTGCTTCGAGTGCAGCACGAAGGTCGTGTCGTTGATCGCCTCGGCCCTGTCCATGAGGGCGAGGTCCGAGGAGTAGTTCGGGACGTTGTACTTCTTGTAGAAGTTGAGCGTCCAGGCGACGTCGTTCGCCGTGAACGGCTGCCCGTCCGACCACTTCAGACCCGACCTCATGTGATAGGTGAAGGTCATCCCGTCGGAGCTCGTGTCGACGCTGGTCACGATCGAGTGATCGAAGTCCGGGGAGAAGTCCTTGGTGGAGAAGTTGATCGGGATGTCGTAGTTCAACGCCCAGATCGTGTAGTCGGTGCCGAGGTAGCCCACCAAGGGGTTCAGCGAGCTGGGCGGCGACACGTCCGCGTAGGTGAACGTGAGGGGTCCGGTGCTGGCCGCAGACGCGCTCGGACTCGAGCTCTGTCCGAGGGCTCCGGCCGCAGAGAGAGCGACCACGAGCATGCCCACCACGAACAGCACGGCCACCCGCGACGCCAAGCGCATCCCGATCCTCCTCACCTCGAGCGGATCCCCTAAGCGGACCCCCTGATTATGGACTACGACGACTACGCACCCGAAGGTTCTTCGGAGAGTGGATGCTCCGGCGATCGAATCGTCCTGTCGACGGGGTCCTCATGACCCAGGGTCAGTGGCCGTCTCTCGAGGCTCCCACCGCACGGGGAGGGGCTTGTTCCGGAGCTCCCGGACGAACGAGACGCACTCCCGAACCGCCTGGTCGAACAGGATCTTGCCCTTCTCCGCGGTGGCCTTCGTTGCCTCGCCGTGAACCCCGGTGTGGCTGATGGCGTTCCACCAGGGCATGAGCTTCAGCGGGCCGTCGGACCAGTCCATCCAGGCGTTCGGTCCATCCGGGTACGAGTTCTCGTCCACGGCCCGGTCCATGAACACCGCGTCGGGGTCCAGGTGCAGGTAGATCGAGGTCTCGAGCTCGCAGGCATGGCCCATGCCCCCAATCTCGGAGTCGCGGACCTCGGCGATCACCTTCTCCGATTCGGGACTCGTCAGGTAGAAGGCGGCCGCGGCCAGCACGTCGGGATGCTCGAGGCCGATCAGGCGCGCGGCCACGTCGAGGAGCGGGATGTTCGAGCCGTGGCCGTTCAGGAACAGGATTCGCTTGAAGCCGTGGTGGGCGAGCGAGCTTCCGATGTCCACGCAGTACCGGACGAACGTGTCCCACCCGATCGTGATCGGTCCGGGGAAGTCCATGTGGTGGGGCGTGTACCCGTGGATGACGGGCGGCAGGAGCACGACCTCGTCGACGAGCTCCTCCGCCGCGCGCAGGCAGATAGCGCTCGCGATGCGCGTGTCGGCGTCGATCGGCAGGTGGGGGCCGTGGTCCTCGAGCACGCCGGCGGGGATCAGGCACACGCGATCCTCCGCGACGGCGCGCCGAACCTCCGGCCAGGTCAATCGTTCGTACAGCAGCGGGCGTGTCCAGGCCATGGATCCTCCTCGCTCGAACCTTCGCGGCTCAGCGGACGCCGGTCAGATCGATCTCCTCGTACTCGTGCTCGCAGGGGTTGCCGGGCGCGACCCACATCCTCCCGGCCTCGAGGTCGGCGACCATCGAGAACATGACCGCCGAGGCCTCGTCGCCTTCAGTTGGATCGGGGTGCAGGCAGATGGACTGCGGGCTCGACTCATGGTCGCGCAGGATGGCCATCACGTCCTGCGGCGTCCGCGGGGGGCGCTCGGCCAGTAGGGTCTCCAGGCGTGCCAGCCGTGCCCGGCTCCCCTCGGAGGGCTCGGGGCCGAGCCGCGCAAGCCGCGGATCCAGGTAGTGGTTGGTGTGCGGACCCTGCCCGTCCAGGACCGCGAGCTCCCGACCGGTCGTCTCGATCGTGAAGGCGTCGCCGCCCGCGAAGGCGAACACGTGGCCGTAGCCCCCCGCGCGCGAACGCGTCCCGGCGCGCGCGATCGCTTCGGCCCGGTCAGAAGCCTCCAGCGAGTACCGCGAGACCAGGACCCGGGGCACCCCGATGTGGTCGTCGGCCGCGGTGAGCGATCCGATCCCCTGGGCGCCCCCGCGGCCGTTCATCCCGACCGCGGGGAGGCAGCAGACGATCGTCGGAGAGGCAACGGGGACCCCGCCGCGGTCGGGGATGTCGACCACCACCGCGACGTTCCCGAGGTCCCCGGCGAGCCAGTGCTCGTTGTGCCCGAGGAAGGTGATTCCGGGGCCCGTCACGCTGAAGCTCGAGCACCGCTCGACCCGGGGCGGGGGCGGGGGGGCGAGGTACCCCTCCTTGCGCTGGAGGAAGAGCATGCCCCCCTCCTCCGGCTGCAACAGGGGCTCGAGCTCCTCGAACGCGTTGATGGCGAACAGCTCGAGGACGGGAACCATCGCGCCCACGGACATTCCCTTGATCGTGGCCATGTAGGCCGGAAACGCGGACTCGGCGGCAACCAGATAGGGGGTGAGGAGCTCCTGGAGCTGCTCCGAGGACACGCCCCGCCGGCTGAGGTACCGGTGGTAGAAGTCGATCGACCTGTTGATCGGGTCCCGGAGCGCGCGTCCCACGAGCTGCCCCCGCGACCCCGGGTCGCCCTCGACGCGGACCACCGTGACCGGACTCACGAGCTCATCCCTCGCGGATGCGGCGCACGAACGCGTCGAACAGCGCCTGCTGGCTCGGGTCCACGGAGGCCGTGTCCTCCGGATGCCACTGCACTCCGAGCATCCATCCGGTCTCCCGCTCGATCGCCTCCACCAGTCCGTCCTCGGACCAGCCGGTGGCAACCAGGCCACCGCCCAACCGATCCACTCCCTGATGGTGGTGGGTCGAGCAGGTGAGCGTCTCGACGCCCGCGGCCTCGGCCAGCCGGCTGCCTGGCGCGACCTTTACGTCATGGCGGACGTGCTCCTCGCCGCTCGGGGCGCCGTGGCCGGTCACGCCCGCACTCGGCAGATCCTGGATCAAGGTCCCGCCGAAGGCCACGTTCATCACCTGCATGCCTCGACAGATCGCAAGGGTCGGCACGTCGTGGCGGTCGGCCGCGAGGAGCAGATCGATCTCGAGCGCGTCGCGGTCGGGCTCGGTACCGTAGATCTCGTCGCCCGAAACCTGGCCGTATCGCTCCGGCTCGACGTCCCCCCCTCCCACGAGGAGCAGCCCGTCGACACGCGCGAGCAGCTCCGCCGGAGCGGCGGCCTCGCCGGGAAGGAGCAGCACCGACCTCGCACCAGCGCGACGAAGCGCCTGGATGTAGTTCTCCGGCACCCCGTACCCGCCGACCAGCCACCTCGAGACCCGTCCGGGTGCGAGGTGATAGGCGACGACGCCGATCCACGGATCGCTCATTCGGACATCACGAGGACGATAACCCGCACTGGGCCGTGGACGCCCAGCACCGGCGTCATCTCGATGTCGCTCGTCCGCGACGGCCCCGTGACCAGCACAAGGGACGACGGCGACCTCCCACCCTCGCCGCAGATCTCTTCGAGCAGGTCGCAGAGCTCCTCGAATCCCGGGACCAGGCGCCTCCCGGGTAAGAGGACCAGGTGCGTCGGCGGGAGCAGGGCCGTCGTGCGATGTCCCTGCGCGGAGGAGAGAAGCACGGAGCCCGTCGCGGCGACGCCCAGGATCGCCGATGTGATTCCGAGACCTGCGCTCGGGTCGCCGACCGGGAGCACGGGGCATCCGGCCCGCGCGAGTCCCTCCCGCACGGGCGAGCCGAGCTCACCGAGCTCGTGGACGATCGCCCCGTCGGAGACTCGGGCGATCTCGGCGATGGCCTCCGGCAGCTCGGTTCGCCCGACGAGCCTGGCCTGCCCGCCGACCTCGGCCAGGGCCTTCGCGAACCGGTCGAAGGCGGGCCGGGGGGTCGGCCGGCGCCGAGGCCCCCGCGCCTCCCCCGAGGCGGGGGTCGGCGGGTACGGGTCGGGCAGGGGGTCCCGGCCGTCCGGCGGCGCGCCGCGCCCACCGCGCACCCGGTCGCCGCCGTCGAGGCGCTCCCGGAGGATCCGAAGGAACTCGCTACGCTCCACCGGCTCGCCGCCACCTCTCCCGGAACGATTCCTTCGCGAGCGCCGGCAGGTCGCGACTCGAGGTCCACCGCGACAGCGGGAAGGGCGCGCGCCGGAGGCGACCCGCGCGCGCGAACGGTCGCTGGGCCAGCCGCGCGAGACGCACCGACGTCCGGTAGCCGGGTGCCGAGCTCCACAGTCGGCTCCAGAGCGCGAACCCGAGTCGTTCGGCCCGGCCCGCCTGCTCGGCGGTCGCATCGCGGCGAAGCGCGATCAGGAGCTCGTGGATCGGGATCCCGACCGGGCACGCGTCGGAGCAGGCCGCGCAGAGCGTCGAGGCGTGGGGCAGGTCGCCCGCGCTCTCGAAGCCGTCCATCAACGGGGTGAGGACCGCGCCGATCGGTCCTCCGTAGACGCCGCCGTACGCGTGCCCGCCGACTTGCCGGAACACCGGGCACACGTTCTGACAGGCACCGCACCGGATGCAGTGGAGCACCGAGCGGTACTCGGTCGAAAGCAGGGCCGAACGGCCGTTGTCGAGGATCACGATGTGGAGCTCCTCGGGCCCGTCCGGCTCGTCGCCGCGGCGCGGGCCGTTTACCACATTGACGTAGGCGGTGATGCGTTGCCCCGTCGCGCTCGCAGTGAGGAGCGGCAGGAGCACGGAGAGCTCGCGAAAGGACGGGACGATCCGCTCCATGCCCATCACCGCGATGTGCACGCGGGGGAGCGACGTGGACATCCGCCCGTTCCCCTCGTTCGTGACGATCACGAGCGAACCGGTCGAGGCGACGCCGAAGTTCACGCCGGTGATGCCGACGTCGGCCCGCAGGAATCGCTCGCGGAGGACGCCTCGGGCGAAGCCGGTGATCTCCGCGGGATCGTCGGAGAGCCGCGCGCCGTAGACGCGCTCGAAGAGCTCCCGGACCTGCGCCCGGGTCTTGTGCACGGCGGGAACGGTGATGTGCGAGGGGCGCTCGTTCGCGATCTGGACGATGTGCTCGCCGAGGTCGGTCTCAACCACCTCGACTCCGTCGCGTTCGAGCGCCGCGTTCAGGTCGATCTCCTCCGCCACCATCGACTTGCTCTTGACCACGAGCCGGGCGCCACGCTCCCGAACGATGCGGAGGACGTGGGCCACGGCCTCTCCTGCGGTGGACGCGAAGAACACGCTGGCGCCGCCGGCATCGGCCGCATCGGCGAACCGGTCCAGGTACTCGGGGAGGTTGGCGATGGTGTGGGCGCGGATGGCTCGAGCGGCCCGGCGCAGGGCCTCGACATCGGTGTTTCCGAACACGCGCTCGCGGGCCTCTGCGCGCACGTCCATGGCGTGCCCGATCGCCGCGCCGAGGCCGGGCGTGGCGAGCTGCACGCGAGCGCGCTCTCGGAAGGGGCTCATCGCTCCACCACGGCCTTCATGGTCCGGCCGGCGCGCGCAGGCCTCGAGCCTCCGCGAGCAGGACCGCGAGGTGCATCGGACGCGGCCCGCCGGTTCGCGCAGCGCGACCCGCGAGGTGCATGAGGCACCCAGCATCGCCGCCCACGAGCACGTCGGCACCCACCGCACGGGCCCGGGCCAGCTCATCGTCGGCCATGGCCGTGGCGAGCTCCGGCAGCCGGATCGAGAACGCCCCGCCGAACCCGCAGCAGGAGTCGGACCGATCCATCTCCACCAACCGCAGCCCGCCGATTCCCCTGAGGAGCCGCCGCCCCTGATCGCCCAGGCGCAGGCCTCGCAGGCCGTGACAGGAATCGTGGTAGGCGGCGGTGGAGGGGAACACGCCGGCGATCCGATCCGCGCCGAGCACGTCGACCAGGAACTCCGAAAGCTCGAACGTCTTCGCCGCGAGTTCGAGGGCGCTCTCCTCGTCTCGCGTGCCCCCGAAGAGTCGGGGCAGGTGCAGCCGGATCATCGCCGCGCACGATCCAGAGGGAGCGACCACGGTTTCCGAGCCCTCGAACGCCTCGAGCAGCGTCCGCGCCGTACGACGGGCGGCCGACGGATACCCGGCGTTGAACGCCGGCTGGCCGCAGCACGTCTGGGCGGGAGGAACGTCGACCCCGAGGCCGAGGTCGGCGAGGAGCGCCGCCGTCGACTCGGCGATCTCCGGATACAGCAGGTCCACGAGGCAGGTCACGAACAGCGAGACGCGGGAAGGACGGACCCCGCCGCTCGGGCGAACGGCGCCGCCCGACCGGGACCCGTCACTCCGCGAAGAAGACGTTCTTCACCTCGGTGTAGAGCTGGACCGCGTGCATACCCATCTCGCGCCCGATGCCGCTCCGTTTGAACCCCCCGAACGGCGCCTCGGTGTGGACGCTGTGGCTCGAGTTCACGCTGATCACGCCGGTCCGGATGCCCTTGGCGACGCGGATCGCCCTGCCGAGGTCGCGCGTCCAGATCGAGCCCGACAGGCCGTAGGGCGTGTCGTTCGCCAGGCGGATCGCCTCCTCCTCGGTGTCGAAGGGCATCGCGCACACGACCGGTCCGAAGATCTCCTCACGCGCGACGCGCCAGGAGTTGTCGACGTCGGCGAGCACGGTGGCCTCGACGTAGGAGCCACCCTCGCCGCCAGGAATCTGCGGGATGCCGCCGCCGGTCACGAGGCGGGCGCCCTCCTCGATGCCGAGCGCGATGTAGTCGAGAGTGGTTCGGCGCTGTCCCTCGGAGATCATCGGGCCCATCTCGGTCGCCTCGTCGAGCGGCTCTCCGATGCGGATCTCCGCCGTCCGCTTGGCCAGGCGCTCCACGAAGTCATCGTAGACGGGTCGCTCGACGAAGAGCCGGGAGCGCGCGCAGCAATCTTGTCCGCAGTTGCCGAACACGGCCCAGAGGGACCGCTCGACCGCGAGGTCGAGGTCGGCATCGGCGAAGACGACGTTCGCCGACTTGCCCCCGAGCTCGAGCGAGACCCGCGTGATGTTGTCGGCGCAGAGCTTCATGATCTGCGCCCCCACCGCCGTCGAGCCCGTGAACCCGACCTTG
>Ga0070741_10002061_pt1 | contig 56128 bp, 42 predicted proteins | sample Coa_R1_4_FD_66440 | JGI IMG/M metagenome (GOLD analysis project Ga0070741, IMG submission 66440) | Surface soil microbial communities from Centralia Pennsylvania, which are recovering from an underground coalmine fire - Coalmine... | ecosystem: Environmental > Terrestrial > Soil > Unclassified ... | reverse complement strand
ACCTTAGAGAGTGTTGTTTCAGGCCGTGGGGTGGCATCCCCGTTACGGCCTGTCTCAACACTCTTTATTTGTTGGTGAAGCATTTTTCAACCTCTCCGGGGAAAACTGAATGGCCTTGTCCGTTGCCTGACTGCTTCAATCTTCGCCCGACGTCATCAGCCGGTGTGCAGGCGGGCCCTCTGTCTCTGCCTCTGCCTGATTGTCCTCAATCCTTCGACTGAACAGAACGTGCAGAAGCCGGAACTGCACAAGGATGATCTCCATCAGATGGACGTTCGATTATGCAGCGGGATCATCGGGCGCGAACCCGGGCCGCTGCCGGGAGGGGCACAGCGAGGTTTGCAGCGTGACCGGTCGCAACGGCCATCCCGCGGCGGCCTTTTCGGGCCGCCGCGGGATGGCCCGATGTCCGCCGCGTGAGTGCGGGCGTGGGACGCCTCTGATAAAGAGGCCGGCGGTTTTTCGGGATGACCCGGCACGCCGGCGGGCCGTTATTAAGATGATGCACTCAGGCAGCGCACGCTCAGGCCGATCATCACTGGGGTGATTGCAGTGGATGCGACAGTCCCCGGCCACGTCGCGGCAGCTCACAGGAGATGTTGCCGATCCGCCCCGGTTTCTCTGATTGAGCCCCGTCGTTATGAGGGCGTCTATCAGCCGGCAATACTTCTGCTGATAATTTGCGGAAGGTTGTACGGTTACAATCAACTCGACCGAAATCAATTCTTGAATCGCCTCTGACTTTGTATTACTATCGCTGCACTGTATGGTTTCAGTTATTTCACCGAACATCAACATCCAATCGGCTAAGGAGGAAACGCCAATGAGCAATATGGCTACAGCCAGCGAAGCTTCCATCAAAGAGTATCTGATCAAAAACGATGATCGGTATCGTGAACTTGTCACCGAGCATCGCAGGTACGATCAGAGGCTGACTGAACTGGCTGCATTACCGCATCCGAGTGAAGACGAACTTCTTGAAGAAAACATCCTGAAAAAGAAAAAGCTTTTCCTCAAAGACCAGATGGAAATAATCGCTGCCAGGTACAAAACCAGTAATCTGGCGCACTAATCACGATATCCTGCCGGACGGTCCGGCACCACATAGTTATTCGGATTCCCATAATCCAAAGTCAAAACGGGAACACAAGGTGTTCCCGTTTTCTTTTGACTCTCTGTTGTGGCAAATTCGTCGTCACAGTTTCTATTACCGGGTGAGGCGGGCGCTTTTTGAAGTCAGAGTCCGATAACGAGGCGCAGTGCCAAGCTGTTTTTCTGCGGTTTTATAACTTCGCCTTTCAAGTGAGGAAATCGGGTCATGCTCCGTGACGCCTATACTTTTATAATTCCCCTGCTGGTCCTTGCTTTAATCTGCCTTCTGGTCGGGTGGTGGCTCGCCCCGGGTTTTTATGCAGGAACTGTGCTGCTGGTGCTGCTGGCTGCCTTCGTCGGGTTTTTCTTCAGGGACCCCGAAAGAGCCATCCCACAGGGGGATGGACTTGTCGTCTCTCCGGCAGATGGCCGGGTTATGTTTGTCAAACCCGCAGACCCGCAGGATGAGCGGGCCGGGACACTGGTGAGCATCTTTCTTTCCGTCTTCGATGTCCATATCAATCGCTCGCCGATTGCCGGCCGGATTACTGCCGTTGAATACAGGGCGGGGAAATTTCTGAATGCGCTCAATGATCGCTGTTCAGTCGAGAATGAGCAAAACATTGTCAGGGTGGAAAACGGACAGTTGATGGTGACTTGCAGTCAGATCGCCGGAGTTATTGCCCGCCGAATAGTCTTCTGGCACAAGGCAGGGGACTGGGTCGAACGGGGACAGCGTATCGGACTGATCAAATTCGGATCACGCACTGATCTCATCCTGCCGCCGGGGGTCAATGTCTGTGTCAAACCGGGTGATCGCGTCAGGGGCGGAGTGACGACAATCGGGAAAGTCAATCGGCCTTTTTAGCAGTTATTGCGGAGATCAAATCAATGAATGATGAGAAGTCCGCAGGCGATGAATCGGGCGGTCATTCCGCTGAAGCGCGCCCGCCGCGCCGCGGTATTCGCCGGGGAATTTACCTGCTCCCGAGCGCGCTGACGATTGGCAATATCGTCTGCGGGTTTTATGCCGTCATCAATTCAGCCAAAGGCTATCGGGTACTCGATCACCCTGATGACGCGGCTCGCCTCTTCGATAACGCGGCGCGGGCCATCGGCTATGCGGTTCTGCTTGACGGGCTGGACGGGAGAATCGCCCGGCTGACCGGGGCGACCAGCGAGTTCGGGGTTGAACTGGACAGTATCGCGGATGTGATCAGTTTCGGGATCGCGCCGGCCCTGCTGGCATTTACCTGGGGGTATGGTTCGACTCCGGGTCTGGAACGACTTTCCTGGGCCGCCTCCTTCTTCTTTGTCATTTGCGGGGCGCTCCGTCTGGCCCGGTTCAATGTGCTGGCTCGTGCCCCCCGGTTTTCGGCGCCGGGGGCGAGTCCCAAGCTCGATAAGCGGTATTTCGTCGGCCTGCCTATCCCCGCCGCCGCCGGGCTGATTGCGGGGACAGTTCATTTCTTCCCGGCCCCCCTCTTCCCGGTCTCCTCTGCCGGTCATCTTTCAGACCTGGTCACGCAGGCGCACAGAAGCGCCGCAAGCTGGATCCTGATCTTTGTTGTCGCCGCGCTCTCAGTGTTGATGGTCAGCACGCTCCGCTATACCAGCTTCAAGAGTGTCGGAGCCAGAAGTAACAAGCCCTTTATTATCCTGCCGCTGCTGGCTCTGCTGGTGTATGGGATTCTGTTCTATTCAGAGTGGGTGTTGCTGACTATCGCCTTACTTTACGTGCTGCATGGCCCGGCAATCAAACTGGGAAATCTGCTTAATCGGCTTCGTCGCTCCGGCCCACACTCGTCCGAAGACCCCGCTTCAACCACGACGGTTGAGATGTAACCAGAACCCGGCCTTTTATCCTTTCACGATTTATCGGCATCTGCCTGGGGCGAGGTTGAGGTCGTCTGATCTCTCGCGGTATACTCGCGGCCTGATCTCTTCAATGACCCTGACCTTTGACCACTTGCAACAATAAAGGAGCGATCTCGTGGCCGCCTCGTTCGAGACCGTCGTCATTCTTGATTTTGGTGCCCAATATACACAACTCATTGCCCGCCGCGTTCGCGAAGTCGGCGTGTATTGCGAAATTCACCCGTTCAATACCTCTCTGGAGACGATTCGAAATCTCCGGCCTCGCGGAATAATACTCTCCGGCGGCCCCAGTTCTGTTTATGAGGAAGGCGCCCCGCATTGTGACAGGGGAGTGCTGGGAATGGGGGTGCCGGTTCTGGGGATTTGCTATGGGGTGCAATTGCTCAGTTATTTTTCAGGCGGGGAAGTCGCAGCTTCGTCCAGAAGGGAATATGGGGCAGCAATCACCAGGTTGACGGACGCCGGCAGGCGAAGTGTTCTGCTGAAAGATATGCCGGACAGCTTCCCCGTCTGGATGAGTCATGGTGACCACGTCACGGTTGCCCCCCCTGGCTTTCACGTCATCGCAGAAACCGATAATGCACTGGGGGCTGTCGAAAATCCTGCCAGAAGCCTCTATGGCGTGCAATTTCACCCCGAAGTCGCTCATACGCCTCTCGGCGCAACCATCCTGTCAAATTTCGTGAAAGGGATTTGTGGGTGCCGAGGGGACTGGACTCCTGCTTCGTTTGTGGAATCTGCTGTCGCCAGGATTCGCGAGCAGGTTGGTGACGGCAAAGCTGTGTGCGGGTTGTCGGGCGGGGTGGACTCGGCAGTCGCGGCGGCTCTGGTGGCTCGCGCTATTGGAGACCGGCTGACCTGCCTGTTTGTCGATAACGGACTGCTCAGGAAGAATGAATTTGAGAACGTTCTTCGGGCTTTCAAGGATTATGGCGGGTTGAAGGTCAGGGGGGTTGCCGCCGGCGAAAGATTTCTGTCCTCACTCAAAGGCGTTGATGATCCTGAGAGCAAACGCAAGATCATCGGCCATGAGTTTATTGAAGTTTTTCAGGACGAGGCTGCCCGGCTGGGCGAGTATGATTTTCTGGTGCAGGGGACCCTGTATCCTGATGTGATCGAATCGGTGTCGGTTAAAGGTCCGTCCGCGGTGATCAAGAGTCATCACAATGTCGGGGGATTGCCGGAAAAAATGCGGCTCCGACTGGTTGAACCGTTACGGGAGCTTTTCAAGGATGAAGTGCGTGCCATCGGCCGCGAACTTGGCCTGCCCAATGATCTGATCAATCGTCACCCCTTTCCCGGTCCCGGTCTGGCTGTCAGGATTCTTGGGCCAGTTGACGCAGATAAAATTCGACTGCTTCAAGAGTCTGATAATGTTATACAGGGGGAGATCGACAGGGCGGGGTTATACAATTCGCTATGGCAGGTTTTTGGCGTTCTTTTGCCGATCCGGTCTGTCGGCGTGATGGGCGATCAACGGACTTATGAATATGTGGTGGCTGTTCGTGCTGTTGAGAGTCTGGACGGGATGACTGCTGACTGGGCGAGACTTCCTTACGATGTGCTTGAACGGATCAGCGGCCGGATAGTCAGTGAAGTGAAAGGCGTTAATCGGGTTGTTTATGACATCAGCTCCAAGCCGCCGGGGACAATAGAATGGGAATAATTGTGCTTAACTTATCGCTTAAAGCGTTTGCAATGGGATGCCCTGTTGCTTAAGTATTTAATACTCTGCTTAGCCTTTGATATGGATAATAAGTTCGTACATTTGCATCTTCATACTGATTACAGCCTTCTGGATGGCGCAATTAAAATTGGTCCTCTTGCGAAGCGAGCAGCAGAGTTAGGGATGCAGGCAGTAGCCCTGACTGATCATGGCAATCTTTTTGGATCGCTTTCTTTCTATCACAAAATGCGGGATGCGGGGATCAGACCAATTGTCGGCATGGAAGGTTATATCGCTCATGGGAGTCGGCACGATAAGGGAAGTGGGTCAGTTCCTGCCGGTGAGCGGGCAACCAATCATATCATTCTGCTGGCTAAAAACCTGACAGGCTATCACAACCTGGTCAAACTCTCGTCCTATGCCTACACGGAAGGGTTCTGGCGAAAGCCGCGCTTTGACAAAGAACTTCTGGCACAGCACAGCGAAGGACTGATCGGACTTTCTGCCTGCATCAGTGGAGTGCCGCCCTCACTCTTATTGCAGGATAAGTTTGATGAAGCTGCCCGGGCTGCCAAAGAGTTCGAGGAAATTCTCGGAAAAGGCAGCTACTTTCTGGAAATACAGGATCATGGCCTCGACGCGCAAAATCGCATCCGTAAGCCTCTGGTTGAGCTTTCGAAGAAAACCAGTATCCCTATCGTCGCCACCAACGATTCACATTACCTGATGGCTGATGATGTGAAAGCTCACGACGTGCTACTTTGCATTGGAACTGGTAAAACCATCAATGACCCGAATCGTCTGACCTATGGCTCTCCCAAATATTACCTCCGTAGCGCTGATGAGATGTGGGAAACATTTCGTGAGGAGACCGAATGGTTGACCCGCAGTCTGGAAATTGCAGAGATGTGTAATCTGGAATTCCCCAAGATGATTGATCAGGTTCCACTCTTTCCGGTGCCTGAAGGTTTCACTATTGAAAACTATTTTGAGAAAGTTGCTTGGGACGGATTCGCCGATCGTCAGCGTGAAATCTGGGATTTGTTGGAAAAGAGTGGTTCTCTGAAGCAGACTTTAAGTAAGTACAGGGAGCGGTTGACTAATGAAATCAACACGATCAAGCGAATGGGCTTTGCAGGCTATTTTCTGATTGTCTGGGACTTCATCCGTTACGCAAAGGAAAAGAGTATACCTGTCGGTCCAGGCAGGGGGTCTGCTGCCGGAAGTCTGGTTGCGTATTGCATGAGGATTACTGATATAGACCCGCTACAATATGACCTGCTCTTTGAGCGTTTTCTCAACCCGGAGCGGGTAAGTATGCCGGATATTGACATTGACTTCTGTGTGCGCGGACGAGCAGACGTCATCAACTATGTTAGTGATCTATATGGGCGGCAGAATGTCTGCCAGATTATCACTTTCGGGACGATGGCTTCACGAGCAGCAATCAAGGATGTCGGACGTGCTTTGGAAGTCCCTTATGCTGAGGTCGAAAAAGTTGCCAAAATGATTCCGCCGCCAGTACGCGGCCGTAATGTTTCGATTGATGATGCAATCAGGCAGAATCCGGATCTGAAAACTGTTATTCAGAATAATCAACAAGTGGCAGAGTTGATTGAAATCGCGCGTAAACTGGAGGGATGTTCACGTCATACTTCAGTTCATGCTGCCGGAGTGGTGATTTCACCTAAGCCATTACATGAGCTTATTCCCGTATGTACTGGTCAGAATGATGAATTGACAACTCAATTTGTCATGTCTGATCTGGAAAAGACCGGAATGCTCAAGATGGACTTTCTGGCATTAACCACTCTGACGATCATCGAAGACTGCCTGCAGACAATTGAACAGGAGACGGGGCAACGACCTGACCTTGCCGGGATTCCGCTGAATGATCAGGCGGCATTGAAGCTTTTTGCGGATGGTTACCTGAATGCCGTCTTCCAGTTTGAAAGCTCGGGGATGGTTGAAATCTGCCGCAAATTCAAGCCTGAAACTCTGGAGGACTTGTCAGCCTTGAATGCACTCTATCGGCCCGGGCCGCTCGATGGGGGAATGGTTGATGATTATATTGAGCGCCGGCACGGGCGCCGACGCGTCCAGTACATCGTCCCACAAATGAAAGAGGTGCTGGAAAATACCTATGGGGTGCTGGTCTATCAGGAGCAGATTATGCAGTTGGCGCAGAAACTGGCGGGTTACTCGCTGGGCGAAGCCGACCTGATGCGCCGGGCAATGGGCAAAAAGAAGAAGGAGGAGATGGCCAAGCATGAGGCCAAGTTTATCGGCGGCGCTGTAGAGCGTGGCATCCCCAAAGACAAGGCCGAGAAGATCTTCAACCTGATGTCACAGTTTGCCGATTATGGATTCAACCGCTCACATTCTTTCGCCTACGCATGGCTGGCTTATCAGACAGCTTATCTCAAGGCTCGCTATCCATCTCATTTCTACGCCGCTGTCCTGTCAAATGAAGCACAGAATACAGAGAAGATTGCGCGCTATATCGGCGAGATGAAAGTTTTCGGCATAGAGTTACTGCCTCCAGATGTCAATAGCAGTAATGAATGGTTTACCCCTGTCGGTAAGTCTGTCAGGTTCGGTCTTGCGGCGATTAAGGGAATCGGTTCCGCAACGGTCCAGGCAATCATCAGTGCGCGTGCAGACAAAGGAGCCTTCAGGTCACTTTTTGATCTGACAGATCGAGTGGATCAAAAGGGCGTAAATCGGCGGGTGCTTGAGTCCCTGATCAAATCCGGGGCCTGCGACAGTATGGCTCGCGACCGGGCCAGTCTCTATGCTCTGGTGGATCGGGCACTGGAGCATGGGGCCAAGGCTCAGCGCGATCGCACATCAGGTCAGGTGGGATTGTTTGCGACGGTCGCGGCTTCATCCCCGGCAGCGTTTGAGGAGCCCGCCTTGCCGGAAGTTCCCCCCTGGAGCCGGCGTCAGATGCTCACTTTTGAAAAAGAGGCACTGGGATTTTATGCCAGCGGTCACCCGCTTGAAGATTACGTTGAATCATTGAAAGGACTGGCGAATGTTGATAGTGAGGGCATAGTGGTGGCGCAGGCTCATGGCGGGCAGGTTGCGATGGGCGGGATCGTCATTGACTTGGCGGTAAAGACAACAAAGAAGGGGGATCACTTTGCGCTTTTTCGTCTGGAGGATCAGTTCGGGGCGGTCAAAATAGTATGCTGGCCCGAACAATATGGGAAGTACAGAGCCCTCATTCAGGCTGACCAGGCGTTGCTGATCAAGGGCAGGCTGGAAATATCGGATGAAGGGGCCCCCACTATAGTGGCTCAGGAACTACAACCTTTGGAAAGTGCCCGTGTCAGAGCTGCAAAAAGAATTTCGCTGAGGATGATTGAAGGGACTGTAACGGCCGAACACCTTGATGCACTCGACAAACTTTGCCTCGCGGAGCAGGGTGATATCCCGATATATTTTGAGGTTGTGACTCAGGATGGTTTGCTGGTTAATATCAGGCCAAATCACCTCCGTGTCAGAACCTCGGAGAAATTGCTGGACGCGGTCAGGGCAAACTGTTCGGAATGGATTGTTGATCTGGTCGTGAATGGATGAGTTGGAAGTCTGGCGACTGGATTACCTGAACTCGGACTGGATCTGAACTTTATGGCAGACAATAATGTAATCAATCTGGTGAAGCCCGGTGAGGATGAAAACCAGCCCTTTGAGCGGGTCCGCCTGGCCCGGCACGATCGTCGGCCCTATACGCTTGATTTTATCGAGAGGCTTTTTGAAGGATTCCAGGAACTTCATGGGGACAGGAATTTCCGCGATGATCCGGCCATAGTGGCCGGCTGGGCACTTTTTCGTGGCCACCCGGTGGCTGTTATTGGCCATCAGAAGGGAAGGAATATGAGAGAGCGTCAGCTCCGGAATTTTGGCATGCCAAAACCCGATGGTTATCGGAAAGCGCTTCGCGTGATGAAACTGGCTGAGAAATTCAATCGCCCGATTGTTACCCTGATTGATACTCAGGGGGCCTACCCCGGGATTGATGCTGAAGAAAGGGGACAGGCTGAGGCCATTGCCCGCAACCTTCGCGAAATGTCTCGGCTGCGCGTCCCGGTGGTTGTCACGGTGACAGGTGAAGGAGGATCAGGCGGGGCACTTGCAATTGGAATCGGTGATGTCGTTAATATGATGGAGAACGCTGTCTATTCGGTTATTACGCCTGAAGGGTGCGCCGCGATCCTGTGGAAGGATACCGCACTGGCCCCTCAGGCGGCTGCCAGTTTGAAACTGACTGCCTCAGATTTGATGGGGCTTGGTCTGGTGGACAGGATTGTGCCGGAACCGGAGGGCGGATCACATGAAGACTGGGATAAAGCCGCCGAATTGCTGGGTGATTGTCTGGATGAGGGACTCAGAAAGAGTGTAGAGATGAAGATTGAAGAGCGGTTGGCAAGGCGGTATGAAAAATTCCGGGCGATGGGCCGATTTATCCCAGCTGATTGACCTTAGATGTGACCCAGATGAATTGTCGATGATGAATGGGAATGTCGGCACGCCGACATTCCCATTCACAGATTCAGGGGCAATTCAGAAGGGGATATCATCATCGGAGACGGCCGGAGCGCCGGCCTCTTCATCGTGACCGGCTGACCTCGCGGCGGCCTTTCCAGCCGCCCGGCCGGATGAAGTTTCCGCTGATTCATCTCCCCGCGACCCGAGGAATTGCAGGTCGTTCGCAAATACCTCCAGAGTTGTCCTGACCTTGCCTTCGCGGTCGGTGTATTCTTCCTGTCTGAGTCGTCCCTCGATATAGACCTGCTTCCCTTTGGAAAGATATTGATTGGCTACTTCTGCCTGTCTTCCCCAGACGGAGATCCGAAACCAGGTTGTCTGATCCTGCATCTCGCCGGCTTTGTCCTTTCTCTTTTCGGTAGTCGCAACCGAAAAGTTGCAGACGGCTGTTCCCTGTGGCGTGTATCTTAGTTCCGGGTCTCTCCCCAGATAGCCGACAATGGTGATTTTGTTGAATGATGCCATTTGCTCCCTCCAGTTGATTGGATTGACTTGAGATTCTGATACTGCGATGTGTTGAAGCGGTGACCGGGATCAGGGGCTGGTTCTGCCCGGCTTCTGGCGTGTCCCGGGTTTGGATGTCGGAACCGCAGGCGAAGGTGACTGAATGCTTTCACCGAGTCTGTTCAGTTCCTCTGTGGCAGTCGCCGCTTCCTGTGACCTTGGGAACTGTGTGATGACTGCGCGCAAAGTTGTAACTCCTTCGTCCCGTCGTTCGAGCTTCAGGAGTGTGATGCCCTTCCTGAGCCAGGCGGCTGCCAGTTTGTCCCCTTTGGGGTAGTCAGTAATCGTCCGTTCGTAAGCTCGCAGTGCGTCTTCATATTTTGACTGATTGAAAAAGCATTCGGCGATCCAGAACCGGGCATTGTCAGCGGCCTCAGTGTTGCCGTAGGCATCAATATATCGCTGGAAGTTCGCCGCTGCCTGTTCATACTGGCCCTTGACGAATTGTCCATATGCAAAAGCGTAGAGCTGTTCCGGGTTATCAAATCGCGGAGATGCTTCTTCCTGCTTTGTCTGGTCAAGGTAGCGTTGCTGCTGCTCAAGCAGTGTTTTCAGGCTGTTGATCTGTGTAAGGATCTGACCGGTACGCTGTTCGCTTGCTGTAACTTGTTCTGACAGGCGGTTGATTCTGGAGTTTGTGCCGGTGAGATTATTGCTTTGAGTGGTTTGAGCAAGCTTAAGTGCTTCTTCAAGAGAGTTTAATGTTCGGAGCGTGTTATCCGAATTGTCTGAGATCTTCTGAACCAGTGGAGTCGTTTGTCCCTGAGATTTATCGAAGGACTCCTGAAGATCACGAACCTGCCGTTGGAGGACTAGAACTTCGCCCTGCAACCTGATAATAAGTTCCTTCTCTCCCCCTGCTGGTAGTGCCCCTGCCATCACGAGTAAAACGACCGGAATCAGTAAAAATCCATACTTCTTCATCAATCTGCCTCCTTCCTCTGGCTTCGTTGCCTTACTGCATCAGCTCATTAGTAATAAAGGGGTGCTTTGACCGGAAAAGTATAAGCGGTCCGGTCAGTTTTATCAAACACCAGTCTGGTAATATTGGCAATCAGGTCGCAATTCAGTCCGGTTGAATCCATCTGATTTTCTCCTTTATCTCTATAATCAAATGTTAGCAGAAAACTATTTACAGGCAGGAGTTGACGTAATACATTAAATGTAGACTATAGCTGGTTGAATGTAAAACTCCAGACTTAAGATGGTGGCTTGAAAATATAACATAGGCAGACTGATTGCTATAATAGTGGTTGAACAAGGTCTGTTCATTCTCAGAAAGCCGAACGAAGAATCAATAACTTAGCCCGCATCTGCGAGCTTCCACACCGAGAATGAATAGACCCTGAGTGGTTGAAACGAACAGGTTGCCAAAAAAGAGGAGATATGTCTTAATGACTGCCTGCTATGCTGAAATACCTTAACATCTCCAACCTTGCAGTTATAAATCAGTTACAGCTTGAATTGCGGCGTGGGCTGAACATCCTCAGTGGAGAAACCGGGTCTGGTAAATCTATTGTTGTTGATGCAGTTGGATTATTACTCGGGGAGAAATCCTCGGCGGAGATGATCCGAACAGGCGAAACGCGGGCGTTTGTTGAAGGAATCTTCAGTGTTGAGGGGAATCTTCCACTACTTGACCTGCTGGCAGAATCAGGAATTGTTACTGACAGTGAGGAAGTTGTTATCAAACGGGAGATACAGTCTGGTGGCAGGGGGCGTATCTTTGTTAATAACCAGTCTGCAACATTATCACTACTCAAGGCGATTCAACCACATCTGATTGATATTCATGGACAAGGTGATCAGCAAAGTCTGTTGTCGCCTGAAGCCCATTTGAAACTGTTGGATGCTTTTGCCGGAGCTGAGGGGATACGTGAAGAGGTTGAAAGCTTTTATGAATTGCTGGTAGATCTGGCACAGGCACTTGAAGAATCGCGTAAGACCGAGTCTGAAAGACTGCAGCTGCTGGATCTATTAAATTACCAAGTGGTAGAGATTGAATGCGCAAATATTCGGGTTAATGAAGATGTTGAACTTGAAGCTGAACGTCAGGTGCTGGCCAATGCAGAGAGATTAGTTGCTTTATGCTCTGAGGTTTACAGTCTGCTATATGATGATGAACATTCAATTCTGACGCAGTTGGGAGTTGTTCTGCGTCGGCTGAGTGAAATTGTGCAGGTAGATGCAGGATTTTCATCTCACTTGGAATGTCTGTCAGCGACTAAATATACACTCGAAGACACGGCTTTTTTTGTAAGAGATTACGCGGGAAATATTAATGCTTCTCCTGAGAGCTTGAAATCGATTGAGGACCGTCTGGTTGAATTAGATCGGTTGAAGCACAAATATGCTGGCGGACTTTACGAAATAATCGAGAAGCTGAGTGATTTGAAACTCCGACGTGAGTCTTTGCAGAATGATGAAGACAGAGAGCTTGAACTTAAAGCTGAACTACGCAGATCGCTGAAACAATATGAGATGGCTGCAGAGAAACTAAGTCGGTTGCGTAAGGCCGGAGTGCGCTCTTTCGAGAAGGAAGCTCTAGCTGAGATGGCGGAAGTAGCGTTGGATAATTCGCAGTTTCAGGTGTGTTTGAGCAGGCCTTCAAGGAGCGGACTGATGGAAAAACTTGGCGGGTGGATGAATGAGAGCGATATCGGCGTGCCCACGCGTTACGGAAGAGAGGAAGTCGAGTTTTACTTTTCCGCCAATGCCGGTGAGGACGTCCGTCCAATCCGTGCTGTCGCATCAGGCGGTGAGCTTTCCCGACTGATGCTGATCCTGAAGACTATCACTGCGCCTACTCAGTTCCCACGCACGCTGATTTTTGATGAGATTGATTCCGGGATCAGCGGGAGGGTCGCGGAGGCTGTCGGGTTGCGATTGAAACGATTATCCGAGACGAATCAAGTGCTGTGTGTTACCCACCAGGCGCAGATTGCTCGTTACGCTGATGCTCATTTTCAGGTGACCAAAGAAGTCAGTGGGGATCGGACAACGACCAGAGTGCTTGAACTTCTGCCATCTGACCGTGTGGAAGAACTGGCCCGCATGATCGGAGGCTCGGAGATCACCGCCGTAGTCAGGAAACACGCGCGCGAGTTGCTGAAATCCCGCGGGTAAATCTCCTGATTGAAACAGCAAAGAAACCGGCCGGGATCAGCCGTCTTGTGGTCGGGGGGGAGTTGTTATATAACCAGAAATTGCGAGTCCCTGCGTGCTTTGACCGACTGCCTGAATGGAATTGGAATGAAGAAGTTTTATCTCGAAACACATGGCTGCCAGATGAATGTGCATGACAGCGAGAAGGCAGCATACGCACTGGCGGCATCCGGCTATGAGGCTACTGCTGATCCGGCGGAGGCCGATCTGATCCTGCTCAACACTTGTATGGTACGAGAGAAGCCTGAACAGAAGGTCTTCAAGCGGATTGATGAACTCAGGCGGAAGTCCTCTGCGTCCACGCCGGGTCGGGGATTGCCGATCTTTGGCGTGATGGGGTGTGTGGCGCAAGCTGAAGCGGAGCGGATTTTTGACAGGAGCCGGGGGGTCAGGCTGGTGCTGGGGACGCAGTCCATCGGCAGGCTCCCTGAACTGGTCGGGCAGCTTGAGCGGGGGTTCGCACGGGCAATTGATGTCGGACTGACAAAGGACGCGGACTTTTTCGAGCTGGACGCTGCGGCACGCCGCACGCCGCACGCCGCTTACATTTCAATTATTGAAGGTTGCAACAAGTTCTGCTCATTCTGCATTGTCCCATATACGAGGGGCCGGGAGCGCAGTCGTCCGGCCGACCGCATTCTCAGGGAGGCACAATCCCTGGCGGAACGTGGCTATCAGGAGGTTCAACTGCTCGGGCAGAATGTCAACAGCTATGGATTGAGCGGACGGTATCGCGGCAATATCAGTCGGGACAGTCAGGCGGGGCATAATGGGGAGATCACGTTTGCTCAGTTGCTTGATTTGCTGGCGAGAGAGAGCGGGATTCCCCGGATCAGGTTTACAACCTCGCACCCGCGTGATTTTGATCAGGAGGTGGTCAGAGTAATTGATGACCATGATAGTCTGTGTGAATGGATTCACCTCCCCGTGCAGGCCGGTAGTGATCGTATTCTGAGGATGATGCGTCGTGGCTATACCCGCCGCGAATACATGCAGAAGGTGGAGTTTGTCAAAAGATCGAAGAAGGATATTTCAATTACCAGTGACCTCATTGTTGGTTTCCCGGGTGAGACTGAAGATGATTTTCAGGAGACGTTGAAACTGGTTGCCGAAGTCGGATATGACGGGCTGTATATATTTAATTATTCTCCACGCCCGAAAACTCCCGCCGCTGCTTATCCTGATTCTGTTCCGAGTGAGGTCAAAACCGAGCGTTTTCTCCGGTTACAGGAACTTCAGGCGAGAATCCAGAAGCAACGTTATGCCCGGTACCTGGGGCGTGCGGTTGAAGTATTGGTTGAAGGCTTGAGTACACGGTCTGTGGCAGATATGACCGGTCATACGAGATGTAATAAGGTTGTCAACTTCCCCTGTGATGAAGATCATTCCGGTCGGAGAGTTGAAGTATTGGTTGACGGGGTGCGACGCAATAGTCTGTATGGACACCTGGCTAAAGTGTTGGGTCAATAGGTGCCATCTAACTGCTGATATTCATTGGTTTGATAAAAGGAGCAGTTTATGGAAAGAGAGATGAAGATTCGAGGCCTTTTAATGGATCCGACCACTAATTCACCAATAGTTATTCTCAAGGATGTTAACAGTGATGTCATGCTGCCGATCTGGGTCGGCCCGTATGAGGCAAATTCAATCGCCTCAGAGATAGAAAAGGTCGCCCCGCAACGTCCGATGACTCACGATCTGCTCCGCAATGTGATCAGCCAGTTCGGGGCCACCGTCAGCAGGGTCGTTGTGACTGAGTTGCGGGAAAACACCTTTTATGCGGTGATTGAACTGAGCTTTGAAGGGAGGTTGGTCCTGATTGATTCCCGTCCGAGCGACGCCATTGCCCTTGCCTTGAGAGCGGACTGCCCGATTTTTGTCCGTGAAGAGGTGGTTGAATCTTCTCAGCGGAGTGATTCGGGGGGGCACGATAATGACGAGACTGATGACGAGGATTTTGAGTGGCCGGAGGAGATAGATGATGTCAGCGACTACAAAATGTAGTGTCCCGGGTGGTTGTTCGTGTTGACATATTGTGATCGCTGCCATAGGATCAGCGGGCCGGTCGGCGGTTGCGAGTTCCGCCCTGTTTATTCTGCTGACAATTCTATTGATAGTGTCAGGGACAATGTTCGTACAGGAGAACTGATTGCGAGGGACAGCCATTGCCATTGCCAATCAGAAGGGGGGCGTTGGTAAGACGACCACGGCGATCAACCTTTCTGCGGCGCTTGCCAGAAAGGGGAAGCGTGTTCTGCTCGCTGATCTGGATCCGCAGGGGAACAGTACCATCTCGTTTCTGGATTTGAAGGAGATTGAGTTATCAGGTTATGACCTTCTGGCCGGTGAAGATGTTTCTCCCGAGGATGTCATCAGGCCGACCAAGATCGCAAATCTTGAAGTTCTGCCGGCGCGAATCAGTCTGGCCAAACTGGAAGGTAAGCTGGTCGGAGAACTTGATGCACCATTCCGCCTCAAGGATCGGCTTGATCCCGTGCTTCGGAAATATGACGTGGTCATTATTGACACCCCTCCGACCCTCGGTCTGATTACAGTCAATGCGCTGGTGGCTGCGACTCATCTGATGATTCCGATCCAGGCTTCGTATTTCGCCCTCGAGGGGACTGACGACCTGCTTGAAACCATCCAGCGAATCAAGGCTCGCCCCAATCCGCAACTCGAAGTGATCGGTGTGCTTGTAACAATGTTTGACCGACGGACGACGCTGTCGCGCGATATTTTTGAGCAGATCGGCCACGTTTTCGGAGAGAAGGTTTTTGAGACCACCATCTCGAAATCGGTGCGTCTGGAGGAGAGCCCGGCCTACCGGGAGTCGATTTTTACTTTTGCCCCGGCCTCCAGCGGGGCGATTGAATATGCCAACCTGTGTGATGAGGTAATTCAACGTGTCTGGTAAACATAGAGGTCTTCCGACAACCCTGAAAATGAGGCATGACCGGCATTATGTTGAGGAACTGTCGTCACGCAGCGGCGCGCCGGTCGGCCGGATGATACCGATAGACAGGCTGGAGCCGAACCCTCAGCAGCCGCGCATTGAGATCGGCGATTTGACGGATCTGATTGCCTCAATCAGGGAGAAAGGCGTACTTGAACCCCTGCTGGTGCGCCCCTCGGAAGTGGGCGGACGCTTTATGATCATCTCCGGCGAGCGGCGCTATCGTGCGGCCCGCGAAGCCGGTCTGCGGGAGTTGCCCTGCATTGAGATGGAAGTTGATGATCGCGCGGTGGCGGAGATCGCCCTGATCGAGAACCTGCAGCGCAAGGATCTGACGCCGTTCGAAGAGGCTGATGGGTTTGCCATGCTGGTTGAGCGCTTCGGGTACACCCATGAGGAAGTCGCGCGCAAGATAGGTAAGGCGAGATCGTCTGTTACCGAAGCGCTCTCGCTGGCGGGACTGCCCTCAGAGGTCCGTGAGCTGTGTCGGCGCGCCGACATCAGTTCGAAGTCGCTGTTGCTCCAGATCGCGCGTCAGCCTGACGATGATGCGATGCTCGCCTTTGTGCGGCGTGTTATTGAGCAGGGCATGACGCGCGACGAGGCGCGTCGCGCCAGAGATGTGAAGCAGGCCCGGCCGCAGCCGTATGTTTTCAGGCACCAGCCTGAGACCAGAGAGTTCACTCTGGAGTTGAAATTCCGCCGATCCTCTGTCAGCCGTGATGAGGTGATCGGAGTGCTTGAGCGATTGCTGGCCGAGTTACGTGCCGACGGCGGCTGAACAGGATCCCGTAGCTCAGCCCTCTTTATTTCTTCTTCTTCTCCGACTCGTATCTCTTTCTCAGACTCTTCGCCCACCGATCAAGCAATGGCCTTAATGGTTTGAACAGCCGCGCCCTGAGCCCCCCCTGTGACTCTCTCCAGACTTCGTAATACTTTTCGGTGTATGACCTGACCGCACTCTCCAATTGTCCTTTCCGTATCCCGTGTGCGATGGTCAGACAGTAGTGCTGGGCCTGTAAGGATAGGAGGATCCCGGCGAGGTTGGCTTTATAGTTCAATCTTGCGGCCAGACGCTTGAAGAAGCTGTCGCGCGGGAGAAGTACACCCAGTGAGATTTCGAACCAGGGGGGCAGGTTATTCATTTTAGGGTGGTACAGGCCAGGCAATTCTGTCCCGGTCGGGATCTGTATTCTCTGATCCGGGATGATCGAATCAACGAGGATGATCCTGGTCAGGCCTCTGAGATGTTCACGTGGAACTGTGGCGAGGATTTTGTTGATCAGTGGTTCCGTCTGGGGCGGGGTTTTGATTGTCGCCCTGTTTTCGATTTTGACGCTCATGAATCAAAAGACTCCTGATGAATAAAGCGCAGTTAGTTTTCTGACCGACTGGTGGTTTCAATGCTGTCTATCTTTTTTTTCAGGGATAAGAACTCCTTATAGAGTTTGGGAAGTTGAGCGAAGATGGACACCGCCTTTAGCCAGTCGCGATTATTGATGGCCGGGTAGCCGGAGATGACGGAGTCAGGCCTGACTGAGTTTGGAATGCCTGTCTGGGCAGTTGCAACCACCCTGTCCCCGATAGTCAGGTGGCCTGCTGCTCCGACCTGTCCGCCCAGGATTACCTCGCTCCCTACGGTAGTGCTTCCAGCCAGCCCTGCCTGTGCGCACAGTAGTGAATCTTCCCCGACCGATGATCCATGCCCAATCTGAACCAGATTGTCAATTTTGGCGCCACGCCTGATCCTCGTTTCCCCAATGGTTGCACGATCCACGCAGGAGCCGGCCCCTATCTCTACATCATCTTCGATGACGACAATTCCGGTCTGAGGGATTTTGTGCCAGGAATGATCATCTCTCTTTGCGTATCCGAACCCGTCGCTCCCTATGACGGAGCCGTTTTGAAGGATAACTCGGTTACCCAATCGGCATCTTTCGCGGATTACACTGTGGGAGTGAATCGTGCAATCCTCGCCAATTTCCACTCCCTCATAAATAGCACAATGGGAAGATATAGAAACGTTTTTCCCAATGATTGCCCTTTCTCCAAGAAAGGAGTAGGGGCCGACTGAAACGTTCTCCCCAATAGATGCCGTCGGGGCAATGACTGCCGTAGGGTGTACGCCCGTAAAAGTTCTGAACTGATGGGTGAAAAGTTCCAGCCCATGGGCGAACGCGAGATAGGGGTTTGTGGTAACCAGGGATGCTTTATTCTTTGGGACCAGCAACGCATCACCGGTAATAATTGCTGCCGCCTGGGTGGTGGCAGCCTGCCGAGTGTATTTAGGGTTTGAGAGAAATGAGAGTTCGCTTGCAGAGGCCATCTCCAGAGTCGAAACGCCGGTAATAATCACTTCTGGATCTCCGAGTAACTGGCAGTTGAGTTGTCTGGCGATCTCACCGAGTTTTATTGGCATGCTGGCTTGAGTCTGATAACATCAGGTTTTATGTGACTATACGCAATCAGTTGCACAATTGTCTAACTATCGGTCAAGCTTGACTCTCTGTAGCGGCTATGCAATTCTTTCAACCCCGAAAGCACTTCAATAATCGCTTATCCTTAGTAATTCAAGCTGAAGCGTGACATTGAAGCTTAAGGTGTGAAAAGACACCTGTCAATGTATGCAGCTTTCGTGGCCGCAACGGAATTCTGGCAGTACTGGCACTGTTGCGCTGTGGATTTACCTGTCAGGGCAATCATTACAACATGCATGTGAGGAGATCGAACGATGAGACAACAAGGGAGATTCCTGTTTACATCGGAATCTGTGACTGAGGGGCACCCGGACAAAATTGCTGACCAGATTTCTGACAGCATTCTGGATGAAGTATTGCGCCAGGATCCGACCGGGCGCGTGGCTTGCGAAGCGCTGGTTACTACTGGATTGATTATGATCAGCGGTGAAATCACTACCGGGGCGCAGGTGGATTTCTCCGGCACTGCCCGTGAGACCGTCAGGGAGATTGGTTATACCAGGGCAAAGTACGGATTTGACAGCGATACCTGTGCGGTTGTTTCAACCATTGACAGACAGTCCCCCGATATCGCAATGGGCGTTGATACAGGGGGGGCAGGGGATCAGGGGTTGATGTTTGGCTACGCTTGTAATGAGACCGAAGAACTCATGCCGTTGCCGATTCAGATGGCGCATAAACTTGTTCGTCGTTTGAGCCAAGTCAGGCGCTCGGGGGAATTAAGTTATCTGAGGCCGGATGGGAAGTCGCAGGTGACAGTGGAGTATGATGGTGGCAGGCCGGTCAGAGTGGATGCCGTTGTTATTTCCACGCAGCATAGCCCCGAAGTTGCAACTGAGCGGTTGCGCGAGGACGTTGTGGATAGAGTTATCCGGCAGACCGTTCCGGCGGAACTTCTGGATCGCAACACCAGGTTTTATGTAAACCCGACCGGGCGTTTTGTGGTTGGCGGGCCGCAGGGAGACACCGGCCTGACGGGGCGAAAAATTATCGTTGATACTTATGGTGGGGCTGCGCCGCACGGCGGCGGGGCTTTTTCGGGCAAGGATCCGACAAAGGTTGATCGGTCAGCCTGCTATATGGCCCGGTACATTGCCAAGAATGTAGTGGCGTCCGGAATTGCCACCCGGTGCCAGGTTCAGCTTGCTTACGCCATTGGGGTGGCTGACCCTGTTTCGGTCTATCTGGACTGTTATGGGACCTCGAAGGTTGATGAGGAAAAGTTGTCTGAGATTGTCAGGGCTAATTTTCATCTGACCCCACGTGGGATTATTGAGTCACTCGATCTGAGGCGCCCGATTTACAAGCTTACTGCGGCTTTTGGCCATTTTGGCAGGGAGGAAGACGGATTTACCTGGGAGATGACTAACAGGGCAGAACGACTGAAACGGGACGCCGGGGTGTAAGCGATTGACTAATCTGAGCTGAAAGGATTTGCGGAGTATGGATTTCGAAATAAAGGATATCAAACTGGCGGGTGCGGGAAGGAAGCGGATTGAGTGGGCGGAAAGGGAAATGCCTGTTCTGAAGATGATCCGGCAGCGGTTTCAGAATGAAAGACCATTACAAGGGATAAGGCTGGTTGCATGTGCTCATATCACGACCGAAACGGCCAATCTGGCGCGCGCATTGCAGGCGGCGGGAGCTGAGACTGTCATGATCGCCTCGAATCCACTGAGTACGCAGGATGACGTGGCTGCCGCTCTGGTTCAGGAATACGGCATCAGGGTCTTTGCCATCAAGGGTGAGAGTACGGAGACTTACAACAAGCATGTGCGCCAGGCCCTCGATCACCAGCCTCAGTTGATCATAGATGATGGTTCCGATGTCGTTGCGACACTGGTTCAGGAGCGGCCTGGGCAGGTTGATGAAGTCATCGGAAGTACTGAAGAGACGACTACAGGGATTAACCGATTGCGGGCGATGCTGCGTGATGGCGTCCTGAGGTTTCCTGCGATTGCCGTTAATGACGCGCAGACAAAACATATGTTCGACAACCGGTATGGAACGGGGCAAAGTACCCTTGACGGTGTGATCAGGGCTACTAACATACTCCTTGCCGGGAAGACCATTGTGGTGGTGGGCTATGGCTGGTGCGGCAAGGGAGTGGCTATGCGTGGGCGTGGCCTTGGTGCGAATATCATCGTCACTGAAGTCAATCCGGTTAAAGCTCTGGAAGCTGCTATGGACGGGTTCAGAGTGATGCAACTGGCGGAAGCCGCCGGTCTTGGCGACGTTTTTGTAACGGTGACCGGCAATCGGCATGTGATTGATGTCGAGCATTTCAAGTGCATGAAAGACGGGGCGATTGTCTGTAATTCCGGTCATTTCGATCTGGAAATCAATCTTATGGGGTTGAGTGATCTGTCTGATGGGCGGATTGAACTTCGTCCTTTTGTTGAAGAGTACAGGTTGAAGGGTGGCAAAGGTATAGTGGTTCTGGGGGAGGGAAGGCTGATTAATCTGGCCGCGGCTGAGGGCCATCCGGCGAGTGTGATGGATATGAGTTTTGCTAATCAGGCTCTGTCTGTCGAGTATCTGGTGAAGAAGAGGGGGACGCTTGAGCCGGATGTTCATCTTCTACCTGAGGAGGTTGATATGGAAATCGCGCGCCTGAAGCTTGCCGCCATGCAGTTGCGCATTGATCAGCTGACTCCTGACCAGATTGAGTATATGAACAGCTGGCGGTTGGGGACCTGATGCCTGGTTACCTCGCTGCTCTGAAAAACAGATACATGCCGACTGCGCAGAAGGCGGCCTGCCCTCCCCAGGCTGCGAGCCAGACTGGCAGCAGTTCCTGTTTGCCAAAGGTCTCCAGTATGCTGACCACCGCCCAGAAAGCCAGGCTCAGTCCGATGCTGAGGCTGACCTTGTTTATGGTATTGCGGCGTGTCAGGGTCAGGCAGTATGGCAGGGTCAGGATGGTCAGGATGATACATGAAAGGGGGAAGGCTTTTTTCTTTTCGTAGTCAATGCGCAGAGTTGTGGCTCTGTCCCCGGCGCGGGAGATTTGCCGGATATACGTCCTGAGTTCTTTCAGGCTCATCTTGGCTGACTCATTGACTGTCCTTCTGAAGATCGCGGGACCTTCATCAACCCTGAGGGTGATGCTGCCTGCTGATGATTGTTCCAATGGTGTTGCTCTATCCTGATGGCCTGCCTCTGGCTCGCGTTCGCACAGGTTGTCCTCCCACCCCCCGTCAATTGCCGTCCAGACGTCAGGTCCGGTTTGTTCTGCTTTATCTGCATGAATGATTTGGCAGAGCCTGTGGGGTGCGCTATTAAACTTATAAGCTGTTGCTTTAAGCAGCTGGTTGTTGTCATTTATGTGCTGGTACTGGAAGATCATCTGGTTTGCCCCGTAGACCCATCGGTAGCCAAATGCCTGGATTGCCTGTTCGCCCTTCCTGCCCTTGATGCTGTTGTATCTGCTGTCCTGCTCGCGGTTTGACTGTGGGAGGATGGTCTCAGCCATCAGAAAGAGACTGATGGAGGCGATGAGTGCGCCGGCCAGGGCTGGCAGGGTGAGCTGGTAATTGCTCTGCCCGTGGGCTGAGAGTGCTGTCAGCTGGTTCGAGCGCGACAGGATACTGAAGGTCGCGAGGAGTCCAAGCAGCAGGCCGAAAGGGGCTGTGAAGTAGGTGATCTGTGGGGAGAGATACCACAGGTAGGAGGCGACAAATCCAGCCTGAATTTTGTTCCTGGCGACTGAGGGGACGATGTCGAAGAGGGTGAAGACCAGAGTCGCAATGACAAGGATTCCGCAGGAGAAGAGGGTGAACTTCACTACCTCGCTGAGCAGCAGGTAATTGCATATGTCCAGTATTTTCCAGTTATGGAAGTAACTGTCGGACTTTTGTTTGCCGGCCCCTGTTTCCTGTTTTTCAGGTTTGTGAGGATGCGGTGCTGACCTGCGCCATATCTTTGGTAACGGAGGGGAGGTGCTGATAGTTATTGCGGTTCCGACGAAGATCAGATTGGCCATCCAGACTCCGATGATGGGGTGGAGTGACCCTGCCAAGGCAAGATTCTGTCCGGCTATCAGGATGAGGTAGTATATGACGGCCAAGCCGAATCCTATGCTGAGCATGGAGGTTCGGCTCAGCGTTCCTGACATCCTGAGTCCCATCGGAATGGCAGTGAGAGTAAGTAGGACAGCCCCGAGGGGGAGAGCGATCCTCTTGTGCCATTCGACAAGTGTTTGCCTCTGTTCCTGAGGGTTGGGTGGCGTGTTGCGCAGGCGGGCTGTCAGTTCCTCCGTGCTTGATTCCTGAACAGTTCTTCTGAGCGGGTTAGCGGTGTTTTCCGGTTGGACGCTTTCGCCTGTGAGTTTTGTGTCATGCCTGCTGAATACTCCGACCGTCTTGGGGTGCTGGAGTCCCTCGGTTATTGTGACTGCCGTCCCGTTGATCAGCCTGATGCTGACGGCATCTCCTTCGCTGGGAATTATCCTCAATTGCCCTCTCTCTGCGTTTAATACCTGTGTCTCTTCCGGCGTGGCCTGTTTCAGAACGAAGACCCCTATCCAGTCTCCGGATGTGGGGTCTATGTCTTTGACGAAGATGAGGTGATTGTTAAAAGCTGTGGACAGGGTTTGTGGTCTTACGCGCAATTCCAGCAGATGCTTTAGTGCTTGTGTCTTGAGCGTGCGAAGTTCCTGAAGGCTTGATGGGACAACTTTCAGGGTCAGCCATCCGGTCAGTGTTGCGGCTATCAATGCGGTGCCAATGAAGGGAAGTGCCAGTTCTTTAGAACTGACTCCACATGATCTGGCACTGGTGATCTCCAGATCGCTCTCCAACCTGTTGATTGCCAGGAGAGTTCCCAACAGGGTTGCGAGTGGGATGGTGATGACCAGCACTCCGGGCAGAATGTAGTACATTATGTGGAGCGTACTAATTACAGGTGCTTCGACCGACAGGCTGTCTGCCTGGCGAATCAGCTGCTGAATGTATATGACGGATGTCAGGACGACTAGTGCCAGCAGTTGAAAGGGTATTGTCTCCCTCAGGAAGTATATTGTTAGTGTTGGCGAGTTGTAGCCGATAAGCTTTTGACGAGTTCGCATAATGCAGAGCAGCAGCGTCTGATAATCAATATTATGACCCAATAGACCTCTAGAGTCTGCAGTCTGCTAAGGAGGGTGGCGGCCTTACGGGTAATCCGCCAAGCATTATCAGACTCAGCGCAACCAAAGATCAAGTCAATAGTGAACCTTGCGAAACCAAGGTTCGCACAGTGAACCTTGGTTTCGCAAGGTTCACTGTGCGGGTGACCGACTCATCAAACACATTGTTTGACAATCTACATTTGCTACCCTATAGTGGGCCGTCACTGCCACAATACTCAATCAGTAGTGGTCTGCCTGCAAATCACATTTTCAAAGGTCGCGCCACTGTCCCGGTCTTCCATGCTCAGAATCGAAAAAGTTTACTTACAAGGGTTCAAATCCTTCTGTGATCCAACTGAAATCATCTTCGACCAGGAAGCCATCACAGCCGTCGTCGGACCCAACGGCTGCGGGAAAAGCAATGTATCAGATGCAATCAGCTGGGTAATCGGAGAGCAGAAAGCCAAAGCACTGCGCGGGAGCAGGATGGAGGACTTTATTTTTCAGGGAAGTCGAAACCGCCCGCCAGCCGGGTTGGCCGAAGTAATCCTGACCATGGTCGTCAGGCAGGGCTTTTCCCTTACTCCACCCGCCTTCGGGGTGTCCCCTGACGCCGCCGAACCAACAGGTGAAATATCCCGCCAGCCAGCCGGCAACAGACAACCGGCAGCAAACTTCCAGGAAGGAGAGCGAATCACCGTTGGGCGCCGCCTGTACCGCACTGGCGAAAGCGAATACGAAATGAATGGCCGAGCCTGCCGCCTCCGGGACATCCAGGAACTGTTTGCCGGAACAGGTCTGGGAGGCGCCCACTACGCCATTATCGAGCAGGGGCGCATCGGGCAGGTACTGTCTGCCAAGCCGCTCGACCGCCGGGCCCTCATCGAAGAGGCCGCCGGGATATCCAGATTCAGGATGAGGCAGAGGTCCGCCGAACTCAAGCTCGAAGCCACCAGACAAAACCTGTCCCGCATTACAGACATCCTCGCGGAGGTGGATCGACAGCAGAACAGCCTGAAGCGACAGGCCGCCCGCGCCCGCCGGTATCAGCGCCTGAGAGAACAGATAAGAGAGTTACTACGCACCGTATACGCCTCGGACTACCTGTCTACCCGGCACACCATCACCAGTCTGGAAGACAGACTCGCAACCACTGCCGCACTGGAGTCGGAGCAACTCAGCCAGATTACTGAGATGGAAGGACTGCACTCAGAAGTCTCCGGCTCGGCCAGCCGGACAGAGGAAGCACTCGGCCGGGCGAGAGAAGCTGCCGCCGCCACCGAAGTGGAACTGGAACGGACACGCCAGCAGAAAATTCGGATCGCAGAACAGCTGCAGGCGCTCTCGTCACAATCCAGTGAGTTCAGCCGGGAGCAGGAAATTGCCAGTGAGCGAAGCAGCGTAATCGCCAATGAGCTGTCGAGACTGCGGGCTGAACTGCGCAGACTTGAAGAGGAGATCAACAACGAAAGCGCCGCCCTCATCAGCGAGGAGCAGTCATCCCTCGCCGCTATCGAAAAGGATCAGGAAGCCGAAAGAACGCTCAACGAGTTGCAGCACAACCTGTACCAGAACGCCACCCAGCTCGAAAGGTGGCGGCAACTCGAACGACAATTTACGGAGTCCGTCGAAAGGTGCGAGGAGCGACTCAGGGGACTCGCCGCGGAAGGCGAGCGAGCCACCAGCCAGCTGACCAGCACCATGGAGCAGCACCAGACAGTCTCGGCCGGACTCGAAGCCAGCCTCCTGCATTACAGAGAACTTGATGACCGGTTGAATGCCGTAGGCACACAGATCAGGGAAGAAGACAGACGTCAAACCGCGATCCAATCAGCATTGGCCTCCCTGCAACACAACCTGGCGGCAGCCGAACAGAGACACCAGTCACTTTCCGAACTTGATCATCGCCGCGCCTATTTCCCGGAAGCAGTCCAGACAGTCATGCGGCAGGCGGGTGAGTTCACGCCCGAGGTCGCCGGCCATCACACTCCCCTGCCCCATCAGCACTACTTCCAGGCCCTCGGTACCCTGGCCGATTTCGTTCAGGTCGCCCCCGGGAACGAATCGCTGATCGAATCGGTGTTGCATGAGGAGCTGCAATACCTGCTGGTCCCCGGCTTCGACGACGCACTGTCAGCCATCGAGTACCTGAAAACCAGCGAACATGGCCGAGCAACATTTCTGGTCGTCGGCCTGCATGGCGGAGAGTCCCACCCCGCGCTTATCGGCCCTCCCACAGACCCCGATGCCGGCGCAAAAAATGACTCCACAGCCGCTCCCGGCCAGGACGGTCAGTCCGACAGGCCGGCTGCGCCTGAACAAAACCAGACCTCACTCATTTCCCTGCTGGGCCTCCGCCCGGAACTCCAAGCGGCATTCGAGCGCGCTCTCCCCCAGCTCGCCCGCGCCATCATCGTTGACAACGAGACACTGGCAATCGAACAGTCAGCGGCCGATAACTCAAGGATCTTCCTCACAAAAACCGGGCTGAGGGCGACCGCCGGACACCTCATCACGGGCGGCAGCTCAACCGAAAAAGGCACCGGCATTCTGACCCTCAAAAGGGAGATCGCCGAGCTGCGGCAACGCATTACTTCCCTGTCAGCCGAAGTGACCGGCACCGAACTATCAATGGCGGCGAGCAAAGAGAAGCTCTCCGGGCTGACGGCACAGAGCGCAGAACTCGACGCAAAGATGCGAAAACTCGAGCAGGAGATCGCGGTGTTGCGCGCGCAACTCCAGCAGGCCGAAAAGGAGAGCGAGCGCGCCTCCACCCACCTGCAAATAGTCAGAAAAGAAGCGACACTGGTTGAAACAGAGCGTCAGGAGTTCTCACGGAAACTCGAACACGCATCCCGCGAGGCGTCCGAGGCGGAACACAGACAGGCCCAACTGGAGCAGCGTATATCAGCCGGACACAGCACAATCACCGAATTACGCCGGGAGGCCGAGAGCCGAAACTCCAGACTGGCCACCCGTCGCGCTGATTTCGCAGCGCTGACCGAGCGCAGGCGCGGGCTGCAGAACGACCTGCGCAGGCTCGAAAACGAAAGCCGCGAGCTGGAGGAGAAGATCGGGCGCCAGCAGATGACAGTCTTACAGACAAAGGAAAAACTCAGCGAGCTGAATTCCACGGCGTCATCGGTAGAGTCACAGATTCAGGAGCTTGAAGCCAGAAGACGGCAGGCCGCACAGACCCTGGAGCAACTGACCCTGACCCTGACGGATCAGCGCAGGAGCCTCGAGACGACCGATCAGAGCTTACGCAGGGCGCGCGAACAGGCAATGCAGTCCCGCGAAGAACGGGCGCAGATAGAAGTGGCACTTGCCAGACAATCGGCCGGGTTACACCACCTGACGGAGGCCTGCCGTAACGACCTGGGGGAGGAGATTGAAGCCATCTGCGACAGACTGGAACAGTACAGACAGTCTGCTCAACAGGAAGGCTTGGAACGTTATCAGACTCAGGAGCAGGCCGCACCGCAACCGGAAGCTGTGCCTGAAACTGAAGGCGAACCCGCAGATGAAGACGCTTTTCGCTTCGGCGTCGAAACGGAGGCCGCGAAACGAAGGCTGGCTGAACTTCGCGCCAAAATTGAAAACCTTGGCCCGGTCAATCTGGTCGCGCTTGATGAGCTGTCGCAGACTTCCGAGCGCCTGAGCTTTCTGGCGTCACAAAAGGCAGACATTGAAAGAGCCATCGCGGACACGCAGACAGCGATCGCGGAGATCAAGCGCCGCTCGCGCGAGCGATTCCGTGAGGCCTTCACCGCCATCAACGCCAATTTCGCCCAGACCTTCCAGGAACTCTTCGGCGGCGGACACGGCGAGATGCGGCTGATTGACGAAAACGACATCCTCGAAAGCGGCATCGAAATCATCGCCCGACCGCCCGGTAAAAGACTACAGAATGTCCTCCTGCTGTCAGGCGGCGAGAAGGCCATGACGGCCATCGCACTCGTCATGGCGATCTTCAAATACCGCCCCAGCCCGTTCTGTCTGCTCGACGAAGTGGACGCCCCGCTTGATGAGGTCAACATCGGCAGGTTTGCGGATAAGATCGTGGAGATGAGCCGGCAGACCCAGTTTATGATCATCACCCACAGCAAGCGGACGATGGAAGCGGCCCGGACACTATACGGAGTCACGATGGAGGATCCGGGGGTATCGAAACTCGTTTCAGTCAGGCTGGCTTGAAACGGCGCAGAAACTGCCCGGCTTTGAGGCTCGGACCGGGAATATCGGGCCCGGAAGCAGTCTCGTCACGAAGACCACGGCTTGACAGGCCGGGGTAAGAAACATATATTTCCCACGTTTTATTGGGAGGTCGTCTAACGGTAAGACTGCGGACTCTGGATCCGCCTATCGGGGTTCGAATCCCTGCCTCCCAGCCAGCCCAACATAAGGCTTGACGGCCGGCCACCCGCCGGCCGCTCTGCTGTTCAGCGCCTCAACCATCAGCGAGCAGGAAAGCACAGGCCAGAGAGTCAGGCACGGCGACGCGGCCCGCGGCGGAACAGGTGCAGGAACATAAGTACGCTCCCGATCAGAATAGCGCCCACAATCGCCAGAGTCGCGGCACTGCTCCTGCCGGGCGTTATGCCGGACTGGTCGGCAAAGGTCAAATGGTGTGTGGCCGGGTTCCGGCTGTCTGTGGGCTGAGCGGCCCCGGTCGCTGCGGGCCTGGTCGGCGCAGGCTGTGCGGGCCGGTGGGAATCGAGGCTGAGCGTGACCGGGATGAGGGTGGGTGATGGTTTGCCTCTGTCCCGAAAGGTTTTCCCGACCGCCACTGATGCCGGGCGCAGTGACCGGTGGCCTTTGCCAGTCGCCTGCCGCACACGCGGACGAGTAACCGCAGCCCTTGTTTTCGCGGAGTGCAAAGAAGGTGCGGGATCAGTCAGTGAAGTATCTGCAACAGCCGTCTTCTTCAACCCGTCACCCGGCGCTTCAGTCAGCGCACTCGGAGTGCCCGTCTCCATCGTTCCACGCGCAGCCTCACCTGAGGCCGCTGTCTCCCGGCGCGGGGCGGCTGCCCGTTCTGACTTTTGTTCGGAGGCCTTGGCCCGATCATTCGCCGGCCCGGGCGGGGTCTCATCATTCACGCTTTCGCCCAAGTCGAATGATGGCGGATCAGCGACCGCGTTCCGCGTCTCGCCTTCACTCGCTTCATTCGACGGGGCCTTTGTGCCGCCCGTGGATTCGGCCAGCGATCTTTGCGGCCCGGCGGGCACTGCCCCCCCCTGCGCCTGCCCGCTGATTTTGTCGGCCTGCTGCTGATCCGGGGCGCTCGTCACGGCCCTGGCGGTCGCTTCCAGCCGCTCCAGTTCGAGCTTCGCCCCGGCGTGATTGCCGTCAAGAGCGAGGACCCGGCGCAGGTCGGCCAGCGCCCGCTCACGGTCTCCCTTCAATCTGTAACAGACGGCGCGATTGTACAGTGCCAGCTTGTCATCGGCCCTCAGCCTGATCGCCTCGCTCACGTCCGCAATCGCCCGCCCGTAGTCCCCGACCCTGAACCAGATCTCCCCGCGGTTGTTCCACGCCACCGCAGACCCGGGCCTCAGGCGGATCGCTTCGGAGTAATCGGCCAGCGCGTGCAGGTAGTCATTGGTAGCGCGATAAGCATTCCCCCGCGTGAGCCAGGCGCTGGCCCGGTCCGGCTCGATCCGGATGGCCTCAGTCAGCTCGGCAATCGCCCGGCTGTAATCGCCGCCCTTGTAGTAATCGTAACCACGCTTGAGGTATTCCGCGGCAGGGGCCGGCTGCTGGGCCAGGGCGGGCGAGGATGCCAGCAGCAGCAGGGCGGCCATCAGGATCCTGTTCTTCATACGCTTCTGCTCGCTTTCCGTCAGCAGCTGACCGGGCTGACAGTGGCTGGACAGGTGAGCGGGAGACCTCAGGGGCCGAAGGGTTGGCGCGACCTGTCAGGCGGTGCTTTTCCGGGGTGGGTTGTTGCTCGTGAAATGTCGTCGCAGGGAAGTCTGAATGCCGGCGCGCGCATTCCCGACTGCTGTCGTGAGGCCGCCCGGATCTTACCACGAAAGGACTGAGCCGAAAGGATTTTTTTCAGGTCGGGGTGACCCGCGCGGGTTGAGGCGATTGAAATAAAGATCCGGCCGGGGGCTGGCAGCCGCACAATCGCGCGATGATGGAAGCGGGGCTCAACAAGTGAACCGGTTCCGGGGATTCACTGCCTTGCATTTCCACGCGCCCCAGGTAAGGATGACCGCGTGGAGAATGGAATCACCAGAACAATTATTTCCGGCAAGCGTAATTGACAGCGGTGATCTTATCAGGTCTGTCTCAACGCAGTTTCTCCCGCGCTGTGTCTGCGTCGCAGAGACAAGGAAGAGCTTGCAGTCTGTTATTGCCATCTTCAGGATGCGGAGGTGAAATCCAATGCTCAACTGTCCAGCCTGCAGTTACGAATCCCCGGAGAGCGCAAGGTTCTGCCGCCAGTGTGGCGCGCCGTTGCCGGCCGAAGGGGATCTGAAAGAAGCCGAGACGCGGAATATCGGCAGGCAGGGGCCGGTCGTTGCGACAGCGGGCTCAGCACCTCTGCCCCCGAGCATTGGTGATTCCTTCGCAGGAAACACCGCCCGCTACCAGCAACCGATCCCACAACCAGCTTATCAGGCACCTGCCTGGACCCTGCCCGCGGCTAACACCGCTTCGCTCCGATCAAAAAAACGCCGCGTCCTGAAATGGGGGGGCTTCGCCCTGGCGCTGCTCATCAGTGGCGGCATTGGAGCGGGGATCAATGAGGAGTCAAACAGAAATCGCATCTTCATCTCTCAGCCAGACCGGATACGATTGGAGCGGTTACGCACTCAGGACCAGATTGACCAGGCGCTCTTCGGTTCCGTTACCGAGCAGCAGGAGCGCAGGCGCGAAGAGGCGCAGCAGAAGCTGGAACAGATTGAGCGCGCCAGAGAAGATGCTGAAAGAGATATTGAAAGGGGCGCAGGCGCGGCGAGTGATGAGCAGCCGCTGGATCTGACCGAATACGAATATCCAAACGCAGCGACAGGCCAGTTCAGCAGAATCCCCCGCAGAGAACTGCGCACGCAGCGCGCCACAGACAATTTCGAAACCGTCACCCAGTTTTACCAGAAGAAATTCGGCAAACCGTTCGTGCTGATCAATGAGCGGAATGAGAAGAAGGCGCTCTTTCAGTCTTCAGGTACACCTTCTGTCACCGTGCTGGTGCGCGAAGGCCGTGACCGCTCGCGTGCAGGCACGGAGATCAGCATCCTGCGCTCGCCGTTTCGCTTCCCTCAGCCCCAGTCGGATCAGACAAAGCCCAAAACTGAAGAGAGCCAGCCCCCTGCGGCCAAACCGGCTCAGAAGACTGCCCCCTGATTCAGCACCCCTGGGTGCTGAAAGCTTAAGGACTTCCCTGCTCCACGCTTCTTTATCAATGGCGCCCCACCGCGCCAGCAGCCCATAGCCCGACCCGCACGCATTAGATGGCAAACTGAGCTGACACTTCTTCCCGGCCCCGTATGCCGGGAATCAATCTACCTCACAATCAGGCGTGAAACGCCGCCACATGCGATGAATAATGGCTGCATTTTTCAGCCACCTGAACAGCCGCACCCAATCCGGGCGCCCCCGGATACAGCGAGTTGCAGGCACCCGGTTCCGAATTGACCGTGGGCACGGGAGTTGCACGAGGCGCAGATGACGCGTCCTGACGGCCGTCAGGGCGCCGAACGACAGCAGTGCCATCTGACCGGACTGTTGAGCCTGAGTATCAGGAAGACTGCTCGCCTTTCCCCAAGCTTCAAATCAGGTCCGTGTGAGACTGTTTCACTGCCGGTGCCCGGACTGGCGGAAAAAGATGAGCCACGAATACCCGCCGGCCCGGGGGGGGTGGCTCGGGAACTTCAAAAGCAAATTTCAGATGACCGCCAGCTCGCGCGGACGGTCTTGCAGCAAGGGGGAATAATCATGATGAGTACCGGGGCGATCCTCTTCGTTGATGATGAAGACAGCGTCATCAGGTTCCTCAGGCGCGCTTTCGCCACTGAGTCACATCAGATCCTGACCGCCACGAGCGCCCCGGCCGCCCTCCGGCTGATGGAGCAGCACCCCGTCTCGCTCGTCCTGGTTGATCAGCGCATGCCCGGCATGTCCGGCATGGAAATGCTCCGCGAGGTACAGGCCCGCTGGCCCGACTGCGCCCGCCTCATCCTGAGCGGCGACCCCGACATCGAGGCCATGATCGAGGCCATCAACGACGGCCGCGTCCACCGCTTCCTGACCAAACCCTTCGAACTCGATAACCTCACCCGCATCGTCCGCGAGACGGTCGAACTATTTGAGTCCGGGTGGGAGACCCGCCACTGGCCGGAGACACTCCCCGGCCGGCACCCGGAGCCGCGCCTGGGTTATCCCGAGCCGGACCACCGCCCAGGCGTGCGCGCCCCGCACCTCCTCGAGAAAAATGCCGAACTCGAGGCCCTGCGCGACAGGTTCCTCGACCTGTACAACAACGCGCCCGACGGCTATTGCTCCTTCCTGCCCGACGGCTGGATCGTTGAAGCCAACGAGACCCAGCTCCGGCGGCTCGGCTACACTCACGATGAAGTAGTCACGGGGATGCGCCTGACAGATTTCTTCCCCCCTGAGGAGGCAGGGAAATTCCCTGTCCTGATCGAGGAGCTGACGACCAGAGGGGAATACAGCTTTGAGACCCTTCAGCTCCGGCGCGACCGAACCGCCGTCGAGACCCGTGTCAGCTGCCGGGCAGTGCGCGACCAGTCCGGCGGGATCACCCTCTGTCATGCCACGCTGCGCGACATCAGCGAGGAGAAACAGCTCCGCGACCAGCTCATCCAGGCCCGTAAGATCGAGAGCGTCGGACAGCTGGCCGGGGGCATCGCCCACGACTTCAACAATCTGTTGACCGGCATCCTTGGCTTCACCGGCTTCGCCATGCGCCAGGTCGGCGAAGATCACCCGGCCTGGCAGAGCCTCGAAGAAGTTGAGCGCGCCGCCCAGCGCGCCTCGACCCTCGTCGCGCAACTGCTCGCCTACAGCCGCCAGCAGATCAGCTGCCCGGAGCCAGTGGACCTGAACTCTCTGATCGGTGAGACGGCCGTGTTCCTGCGGGAGACGCTGCCCGAGACCGTTGACCTGACCGTCAGCCTGGGCGACCAGGTCAGTACAGTGATTGCCGACCAGGCGCAGATCCGGCAGGTCCTGCTCAACCTCTGCGATAACGCGAGCCAGGCGATGGGCGGTCGGGGGAAACTCACCATCACGACCGGCAACGCGATCCTCGACGAGCAGTTCGTCCGCCACAACCTCGGCTCAAAGCCCGGCGCTTACTCCTGCTTCAGCGTCGAAGACGCCGGCTGCGGGATGAGCGAGGAGGCGAGGAGGCGCGTCTTCGAACCCTTCTTCAATGGCGGCGGGAAGGGGGCCGGCCTGGGGCTCTCTATGGTCTACGGCGTCGTCAAAAGTCACGACGGTTACATCACAGTCAGAAGCGAAGCGGGCATTGGCTCCTGCTTCGTCGTCTACCTGCCAGCCTCCGGGGCCGGGCTCCGGAAGAAGATCGAACCACAGGCGCAGGCGATGGGGGGGAACGCGACGATCCTCTTCGTTGATGACGAGCCGGTCGTCGCGAGCCTCGCCTGTCAGGTGCTGGCGGGCTACGGCTTCGAGATCCTGACGGCCGCCTCCGGGACCGAGGCGGTCGAAATCTACCGCCATCGCGCCGGGGAAATTGATCTGGTCATTTCTGACGTGGTGATGCCGGGGATGGGCGGGACGGCGCTCTGTCAGGAACTGATGAGGCTCAACCCGGAGGCGCGGATCATCCTCTCGACCGGCCACAGCATCAGCCCTGACCTGCGCGATTTCATCAGCCGCCGGGTCCCCTTCATCCAGAAGCCGTACCGGATCGAAGAACTGGTCCGGCTGATCCGCACGACCCTCGATCAGCCGCCCCGGCAGAGGGCGCAGACGCCGGCCCGCTGAGAGGGCCGCGCAAACCCGTCAGCGATCCCCCGCTCACCCGTGCCCCCGCCCGATATTCCAACCTCCTCCAGGGAGACAAGGAGACCTCATGGATACCTTACAGACGCCGCACAGACAGCCGCGCATCCTCGTCGTTGACGACGAGGAACTCGTCCGCACGATGCTCGCCCGGCTGCTCGAAAGCAAATACCACTGCGACACCACCGGCTGTACCGAAGAAGCGCTGGCCCTGCTCGATCACAACGAGTACGAACTGGTGATGAGCGACATCTCCATGCCGGGCCGCGACGGACTGGATCTGCTCTCCGACGTGCGCGCCCGCAACCCGCAGGCAGTCGTCGTTATGATCTCGGGGCTGCAGAACCAGAGTCACACGATCGAGGCGCTCCGCCGCGGGGCGTTCGATTACATCACCAAACCCTTCAGGCTCGCCGAGGTCGAGTGCGGGATCGAGCGGGCGCTCAAACATCAGGCGCTGATCGAGGCCAACCGCCGTTACGGCGAACACCTTGAGGGGATGGTCAGCGAGCGCACCAATCAGCTCCGCCAGGTGAACCTCAAAGTCAACGAGATGTTTGAGGCCCTCTACATCAACTACCGCGCCACGCTCCAGGCCCTCGCGGCGGCGCTCGAGGCGCGCGACGCCGAGACCGAGGGCCACTCGAAGCGCGTTGTGGCCTACTGCCTCAGGCTCGGCCGGGCGCTGGGCCTGGGCGACCGCGAGATGATCGCGCTCGAACACGGGGCGCTGCTCCACGACATCGGCAAGATCGGGGTGCCCGATCACATCCTGCTCAAGCGGGCCCGGCTGACCCCCGACGAGTGGGAACTGATGCGCCGCCACATTGATTTCGGCGTTGAAATCATCCGCGGCATCGAATTCCTCTACGACGCCACGCCGGTCATCACACAGCACCACGAGAAATGGGACGGGACCGGGTACCCGCTGGGGCTCAAGGGCGAAGAGATTTCTCTCAACGCCCGCATCTTTGCCGTGGCCGACGCGGTGGACGCGATCACTTCGGATCGCCCGTACCGGGCCGGCAATTCGTTTGAGGCCGCGGCCGAAGAACTCAGGCGCTGCGCCGGTCATCATTTCGACCCGCGGGTCGTGGAGACTTTTTTATCGGTCCCGATCGAGGAGTGGAAAGAGCTCCGCGCCTCGGTGATTAATGATCGCAACTGGATGGGTGAGAACCAGCTGAGCGCCGTCCGCACGATGATCTTTGCCCGGAGAATTGAAGAAATCGGGAGCCCGTCACACCGCCGGGTGTAGAAACAGGCTGACAAGTCCGCTCCATGTTGTATAATGCCCCGCCAGAAAAGAGGCGTTCATCAGCCCCCCAGCGCCTCTCGTTGTTTGTCAGGTGCGGACACGAGCTTCCCCTTCCCGGCCCCGGGTTAAGGACGCTCATCCTGGAAAGATATTCAGACCTCATCACCCTCTCCCGAATGACCCCACAGCCGTGGCGGGTCACGGCCCCCCGGGGGGGAGAGTGTCAGTGCTTTCCGGGCGGGAGGAATCTGACCTGACCCTGACGGGCGGGCGGCGCTCCGGGTTCCCGTTGCCATCCGTCGGACAGCCCGAGGCGGCCGATCAACCTGTGTCGCCCTGACCGCACACGCCCTGAAGACCAGGAGCCGTCACCGGCCCGGGGAAGCGCATGAGTGCCAGCCGAAACCCATCACCGCAAAACAACTCATGACGCAGATCGCACAAGCTGCTCTCGCGCACCACACTGACCGGGGCCGCCATTCGAAGAAGGCAGGAACATGAGTAACTTATTTCGGGCTGAATTGCTGACGTCTCTGGGCGGCGATCTGGAGTTGCTGCGGGAGATGGTCGAATTGTTTTTGAGTGAAGTCCCTGATCAGATGGTCAGGATCCAGTCAGCCGTCTCCGCCGGCAGCAGCGCCGAACTGCTCGAAGCCGCCCACAGCTTCAAGGGTTCGGTCAGTAATTACACGAACGGCCCGGCATACGAGGCGGCCAGGACGCTGGAGTTCATGGGGCGCTCCGGTGACCTCTCCAACGCCGCACAAATGGTGCTGCGGCTCGAGGACGAGATCGCGCGGCTGAGGGCGGCCATGCAGGACTATCTTAATGAAGCGCGGGGCCGGCAAGTCTGACCTCTGCTGACCACCGCGTCCGACCAGCGCCCCTGAGCTGCAGATATGACGCACATTCCGGAGGAAATTGTTAGATGAAAATCCTGGTTGCAGAAGACAATATTATCTCGCGGCGGCTGCTCGAATCGGCGCTCAATAACTGGGGCTATGAGGTCATCTCCGCGCACGACGGGGCCGAGGCCTGGGAGCATTTGCAGCAGGAAGGGGCGCCTTCGCTGGCGATCCTCGACTGGATGATGCCGCACCTCACGGGCCTTGACCTCTGCCACCGCATCCGGTCACTGAAAGGGCGTCTCTACACCTACATCATTCTGCTCACCGCCCGCGACGACAAGCAGGATCTCGTCATGGCGCTCGACGCCGGCGCCGACGACTTCGTCATCAAGCCATTCAACCCGGGCGAGCTGCGCTCAAGGCTCAGGGTCGGCGAGCGCATTCTGGCGCTCGAACAGTCACTGATCAATAAGGTGACCGAACTCGAACAGGCCGTCGCCCAGGTCAAACAGCTCAAGGAGCTGCTGCCGATCTGCATGTACTGCAAAAAGATCCGCGACGATCAGAACTACTGGCACCAGGTCGAACACTACCTCTACGACCACGCAGGGACGGATTTCAGTCACGGCATCTGTCCCGAATGCCTCCCCCAGGTGATGCCGGCGAACAGTAAAGCCATGGAGGGGTGAAACAACAACCCCGGCCCTCACCCGATCTTTTTGAGGATGCCCTTCCACCGCCCCAGGCTTCATCGCGCGCCCTCTTATTCGCTTCAACAGTATTGGCCGGGTCTTCGCCCGCGCGCATAAACCCATGCCCGGCGCCTTCGCAGGTGACCGGCTCATACTCCGGCGTTTATGCCTTCAGGCCGCCGGGCGCCATCGGCAGCGACCTGAGTCGGATTCCGGTGGCGTCGAAAATGGCGTTACTGACGGCCGGCGCCAGCGCGACAATCGGGCACTCGCCCGCACCCGCCGGCGGCAGGTCCCTGCGGTCGAGGAGGACCGTTTCGAGCGCCGGGACGTCGCTGAAGCGCGGCACGCGGTAGCGCGAGAAGCGCGGGTTGAGGATCTTCCCGTCCGCAAATTCGACGGCCTCAAACAGCGCCCCGCCGATGCCCTGTATGATCGCCCCCTCGATCTGATTCTTCAGGCCGTCGGGGTTGACTATGGCGCCGCACTCGAAGGCTGTCACGACGCGCACGACCTTCACCTTGCCGCTCGACCGATCAGCCGCGACTTCGGCGCAGGTCGCGACGTAACCGCCCTTCTCGAATCCGCCCGCGATCCCGCACCCATGACCCGCCGGGGCTTTTGATTTTCCCCAGCCGAAGGCCCCGGCCGCGGCCTCAAGCACGGCTCGCAGCCGCTCGTCTTTCAGATTTTTCAGGCGGAACTCAAGCGGATCCGCCTTCACGCTCGCAGCCAGTTCGTCAATGTGGACTTCGCGCGCGAAGTGGTTCGCCGTCGAAGCCAGCGCGCGGTAAGACCCCTGGCGCAGCGGCGAGGCCGTGCGGTGAAAGATGTTGCGCTGCTTCGAAATCGCGTAGACTGAGCGGAGGCCCGCCGACCCCGAGTTGTAGTTGTGAAACTCCCACCCCGTGATCAGCCCGTCTCTGCTCACGCCGCTTTTGATCTCGATCACGCCGGCGGGGCGGAAGTAAGCCCACGTGAACTCTTCCTCGCGCGTCCAGACCAGCCTGACCGGTTTGCCTGCCGCTTTAGCCATACGCGCCGCTTCAACCGCGACCTCGCCCGTATGCTTGCCGCCGTAGCCTGAGCCCGTGTCGGGGACGATGACGCGGACGCGGTCTTCCGGGATGCGAAACGCGCCGGCCAGTTCGCCGCGGACGCCGAACGGGCGCTGCGTCCCGGTCCAGACAGTGAGTCTGCCGTCCTTCCATTCCGCGACGGCGGCGCGCGGTTCGAGCGGCGCGTGGGCGATGTAGGCCACTGTGTAGGTTCGCTCGAGTGTCTGATGGGCCGCCGACCACTCAGGCTCTGAGTTACCTGACTGAGCGGAACGGTCTTCAGAATCCTGCGTCCCGGTCTGATGCTTCTTCAGATAATCAAAGAGTTCTTTGCCCGAAGGCTGCGGCGCGGTCTTCCATTCCGCGCGGATCGCGGCCAGTGCGCGCGCGGCCAGTTGTTCGCCCGGCGCGGCGACTCCGACGAAATCACCATCGCGCACGACAGTCACACCGGACAGGCTTTCGGCCTCCTTCGTCTCAATCGAGGCGAGCGTCGCGCCGAAGGCCGCCGGGCGCAGAACCTTCCCTATCAGCATCCCCGGGAGTCTGAGGTCCGATGCGTATTCGTGCTTCCCCGTCACAATCGCCCGGCCATTGGCCTTCGGCGCAGACTTTCCGGCGACCTTCCATTGCTCCGGAGGCGTGAGAGGAAAATCCCCGCTGATCGTCTTCATCAGCTTCCGCCCTCTGGTCAATTGCCCGAAGCCGAGCGATTGTTTTGTCGGCGGGTGCGTGATCTTTCCATCGGCGACGACGAGCGAACTGCGTTCCACTTTCAATTGCGCGGCGGCGAGGTCCGTGAGCATCTCGCGCGCGGCGGCAGCGGCCTTGCGCAATTGCGGGTTCATCGTTCGCGTCGTCAGGCTGCCGAACGTCCCCGCGTCCCATGGCGTCAGGTCCGTGTCGCCCATCACCAGGCGGATGGAGGCGAGCGGCGAGCGCAGATCTTCAGCGACCGCCTGAGCGAGCGAGGTGCGGATGTCCTGTCCCACTTCAACCTTTCCGGTGTAAACAGTGACGGTGCCGTCTTCCCCTATATGGAGCCACGCCCCGACCTCCTGTGGCACCTGCCCGCCCGACCCGCGTCGCCCTCCGCCCGACTCCTGCTGGGCGTGCGCCCCCCGGAGCGTAAAGACGATCAGAACACCGCCGCCCAGCGCCTTGAAGAAATCGCGCCGGGCCAGCTCGAAGTGATACGCGGAGCCGGCGGCCAGTTCGTACCGCTCGGGCTCAATGAAAGTGTCATCCAACGGTCTCTCACTCATTGCGAACCGCCTTTCTGCGCCCTCTCGCCCGTGGCCGCCCGGCGCATGGCCGCGAGGATGCGCGGGTACGTCCCGCAGCGGCAGATGTTGCCTTCCATCGCGCGCAGGATCTCCGGCTCGGTCGGGTGAGGGTTTTTCCTGAGCAACCCCGCGCCCGTCATGATCATGCCCGGGATGCAATACCCGCACTGCATGGCGCCGGCTTCGAGGAATGCCTCCTGCACCGGGTGCAGCCGCCCGTTCTGTTCAAGCCCCTCGATGGTGGTAATCTGCCGGCCCTCGACCGCGCCCGCCTGCGTCAGGCAGGAGCGCGTCGGCTGCCCGTCAACGAGGACGGTGCAGGCGCCGCACTGCCCCTCGCCGCAGCCGTAGTGGGTCCCGGTCAGTTCCAGTTCGTCGCGCAGGACGCTGAGCAGACTGCGGTCGGCGTCCGCCTCGACGCGACGTCTGGTGCCGTTGACGCGAAGCTCTATGGACTTCATCGCACACCTCCGACGGGTCCGCCCGGGGGGCCCGTCCAGCTTTGTGATCAGTGGTTGGGGATGGTCATAATTCTACCCCAGGCCGGGGCAGTTTTTCACGCGGACTGACGAATGCTTAAATCTCCCGCTTCTCCCATCACCCCGTGTCGTTCTGACTTCATCGCTCAGCCTTGACACTTCCGACTTCCCTTCACGGCTATGACTTCCCGGCCGCGATGTAATTCGTCGTGATCAGATCCTGGTAGCTTTGATAGCGCCCCGCGTCGAAGTCCCGCAAAAAAACCTGCATCAGCTGCAACAGCGTGGCCGACCGGTGCCCCGGCAGACGCGCCGGGTGCCAGTAGCGCCCGGAGGCCGAGCGGATGAAGAGGCTGCGCTCCGTGAGGGGCAGCTTCCGCACGTTCTCGGCGAAGGCGGCGAACGACCCGCCCTCAAACAGGTACTGTTCGACGTTCGACGTGTAGAAGGCCGTCACCGTCAGGCCGTTCTTCCGCAGGTAGTCGCCCACCGCCGCGAGCGCCTTCTTCCCGCCGAAATCGCCGACCACGGGGATGATCAGATTTTTGCGGTGCAACTCGCGCACGAAATTATAGTCGTCGGCGCTGGCGAGGAAGTTCCCGGTCTTCCCGTTCAGGTCCGTCTGCGCGATCAGGTCTTTCAGCGTCGGGAAGTACCCGCCCCGCGCGCCCTCCATCCGGTATGAAATATCAAGGCCGTCGTTGCGGAAGCTTTTACAGACATACTCCAGACTCGTCTGGTCGCGCTCTGAGAGCGGGAATTGAAAGTCCTCCTGGATCGTCTTGCGGATGGCGGCGAGGTTGGCCGCGAACGTCTGGTCATCCGCCGGCGCCTGGCTGAAATAGCTCAGCAACTCGGCCACCGGGGCGTCCGGCGCCGGGGCCTTCTCCTTCGGCACAGGCCGGCTGAGCAGGCGCGAGAGGAACTGCGCGCGGGTCGGCGAAAGGTGGAAGACGGCCTTGTACATCAGGTGCTGGATGATCGCCTGGCGGCGGATGTCCACGATGAAGGCGATGCGCGGGCGGACTTTCGCAATGTAGGTGAAATTCTGCTCCGGCCCGACGCCCACGTAAGCCCCGCCGGTCGCGCCTAGTTCGCGCAGCTTGTCCACCACGTGCAGGTACGCAGTCTCGTTGGAGGTGAAATTATCGGAGCGAAAGTACCCGCCATCTTCGGAGAAGGTGTTGATCAGGCGCGAGAATTCGGCGGCGGATAAACTCTCAGGCGGTTTCGGCCGGGGTACCTGCCCTGCCGTTACTGCCGCGGCAATCGCAACGAGCGCCAGGGCCGACACCATGCTTCTCCACCCTGATCGCCTGCGGTCGTGAAACCCGGGATCGCGGGAACCCTGAGCCTTGCCGGTTCTCCCCGACAATTGAAGAACACGAGTCATCAGATCCATGTTTACTTCTCCCTCGCAAGAAATGCCTGAAGATAATCTGACTGCCGCAGCGCGAGCGACAGCGGCTGATCAGCCGCCGGGTTGCGCTCTTGCAATTACTGTTTGGCGAGAGATTATCATCTCTCACCCCGCCGGGGCCACCATCCGCCGAACGGATTGCGCGATCCCTCGGGGCATCCCGGCAGCGCGCCCTTTCATCAGGCTTCTCATGGCCCTCCGGGATTCAGGAAGGGGAATTCAAAAACTACGCCGGATTATCAGACCACGGGGCAACACTGGGAGCAGCAGATCATCTGTTTTTCCCCTCCTTCCCCGTGTTTCCCGTGGTCTGGCGGTTTTATTCTGTCTTCGATCCTTAATGGCATGGCCACCAGTCTTTCTGAGTCCGTTTCTGATCCAATCCTTTTGTGGTAACTTCCCGTACCATCTGTTATTCAATTTCCGAGATTACCTATGACCCCGATCAATTCAATCTCTCCTTTTCGCCACGTCACGTCAGCATTGCTGACAGCGATCATTTTAACCAGCAGTCTGATCAGTCCTGCTTCAGCGCACCCGCTCGGTCAGTACACGATCAATCATTTCGCGCGCATCGAATCGGGCATTAATCGCGCGCGCATCCGCTACGTGGTTGACCTCGCCGAACTCGCCGCGTTTCAGGAACTGCAAAACGCCGATGCGGATAATAGCGGGTCGTTATCAGACCCAGAGTCAGAGAAATATCTTGCGCGCACGACGGCCGGGTTCCTTGCGGCGATCCGGCTCTCGGCTGACGGACAGCCGGTCGCGTTGCGGGTGACGAGTCAAAAGCTCACACTCCGGCCCGGCGCGGCCGGTCTGATGACGATGATGATCGAATGTGATTTTGAAGGCGCGCTGCCCGGCTCTGCGGCCGTTCGCCGGCTGACTTTTGAGGACGCCAATCATCGCGGGCGGCAGGGCTGGCACGAACTCTTCGTCGTCCCGGCCGCCGGCGTCTCGGTCTTCGACAGCACGGCTTTCGGCAGCGGGATCACTGACGGGTTGAAAGAATACCCCGAAGACATGCTGATGGCCCCGCTCAACGAGCGTGCGGCCGAGTGGTCGGTCACCTCTGGCGCGCCGCCCGTCGGGAGTAAAGCGCTCGTCACACGCGCCGGCAAAACTGTGGCCAGAGCGCGTGACCGTTTTGCCGAGTTGATTGCTGTGAAAACGATCACTCCGGGCTTTGCACTCTTCGCGCTGCTCTTTGCCTTCGTGCTGGGTGGCATCCACGCGCTCTCACCCGGGCATGGCAAGACGGTCGTCGGGGCTTATCTGGTCGGGTCCAGGGGCACGGCAAAGCACGCGGCGTTTCTCGGGCTGACGGTCACGATCACGCACACGCTGACCGTCTACGGAATCCTGCTCGTGACGCTGTTCGCTTCCCATTACGTCTCGTCGGAAAAACTGATCCCGATCCTCAGCCTGGCATCCGGCCTGATCGTGCTGGTCCTGGGCTTGAGCATGTTCGCGCGCCGGCTGCGCGCGGCGCTCGGTCTCGCCGCGCACGAGCATGATCACGTGCATTTACACGCGCACGACCACGGGCATGATCACGGACACGACCATGCGGCCGCGCACGTGCATTCACACGGCGGGAAGGCTCATTCGCACCTGCCGCCGGAGCAGATCACCTGGCGCAGCCTGCTCGCCCTGGGCACGTCCGGCGGATTGCTCCCCTGCCCTTCGGCCCTGGTCGTCGCGTTATCGGCGATCGCGCTCGACCGGGTCGGGTTCGGACTGCTGCTGATCATCGCCTTCAGCCTCGGCCTGGCGGGCGTGCTGACGGGCATCGGCCTCGCTTTCGTCTACGCCGGGCGATTCATCAAAATTGACGCACGCCAGAGCATCGCCGTCCGTGTATTACCGACAGCGAGCGCGCTGGTGATCGCGTGCGTCGGCGCGGTGATCTGTTACGAAGCGCTCAGGCAGGTCGGCGTTGATCTGATTTCACTGTTCACGCAGACCGCGGAGCCGACGGCCAGTCTTTCGACGCTGACGGTCCTCGGGCTCGGGCTCGTACTGGGCCTCAGGCATGCGGTCGAGGCGGATCATCTGGCCGCCGTCACGGCGATTGTCAGCGAGCGCAAGAGCATCTTCGGCTCGTCGCTCGTGGGCGGGCTGTGGGGCATCGGCCACACGATCCCGCTGCTCGTGGTCGGGGTGGCAGTCATCCTGCTGCGGATTCAGTTCGGCGAGAGGCTGCGCCTGTCGCTCGAATTCTGCGTCGCGCTGATGCTCGTCGCGCTCGGGGTGAATGTGATCTGGCGGCTGGCGCGCGGCGGGCGGCTGCATATGCATGCCCACCGGCATGGCGGACGCGTTCATTTGCACCCGCACGTGCATGACGGCTCGCCGGAGCCCGACCAGAAGACGCATCACGGGTTCCGGCTCAATTCGCGGCCGCTTTACGTCGGGATGGTTCACGGGATGGCCGGGAGTGCCGCGCTCGTCCCGCTCGTGCTGACCGAGATCAGTTCGCCGGTCGTCGGGTTCGGCTACCTGCTGATCTTCGGCCTCGGCTCAATCGGCGGGATGATGCTGATGAGCGCGCTCGTCGGGTTGCCAATGTATTTCACCGCCGACCGTTTTGTGCGCACCAACTTCGCCGTGCGGGCGCTGGCCGGGTTGTTCAGCGTCGGGTTCGGCCTGTTTATGGTTTACGAGATCGGATTCAGGGAAGGGTTGTTACGTTGAGGAAGGCAAAAGTAAAAAGGTAAAAGTAGAAAGGCAGAAGGCTCTGGTGGCCATCGGACTGCGTCGGCATCCCGCCTTTTACCTTTTTACTTTTTACTTCTGCCTTAGGACTTATGTGCGGACGATTTACACAGCATCATACGGAAGACGAAATCATTGAGCGGTTCGCGATCAGCGATGTCCGCTTTCATCCCGCGCCGCGTTATAACATCGCGCCGACTCAGCTCATCACGGCCATTACTCCCTCCAGGGATGGCAGGCAACTGACTTCGCTGCGCTGGGGGCTGATCCCGCGCTGGGCCAAAGACACGAAGCTCGCCAGCAACATGATCAATGCCCGGGCGGAAACCATTGCCGACAAGCCCGCCTACAGAACGCCGCTCGCAAAGCAGCGCTGCCTGATTCCCGCCGACGGCTGGTTCGAGTGGAAGACCACGGCGCATGGAAAGCAGCCGCATTATTTCCGCCGCCGCGACGGCGGACTGTTCGCGCTGGCCGGGCTGTGGGACGAGTGGCAGGACAAAACTGATCCCGGGTCAGAACCGCTGCGCACCTGCGCGATCATCACCTGCGAGGCCAATGAGCTTTCGGCGCCGATCCACCAGCGCATGCCCGTCATCCTCAGGCCGGAAGTCGAAGCGATCTGGCTCGACCCGAAGCCGGGCAACCCGCTCCAGCTCGCCGACCTGCTGGCGCCATACCCTGACAGCGAGCTTGAAGTCTTCCCCGTCTCGCGCGCCGTCAACTCCCCTTCCTTTGATCAGCCTGATCTGATCGCCGAAGTCTGAGCCGCGTCAGAACTGGAAATCCGCCACCACTGCGCCGTGATCCGAGGCTTCGGTGCGGCGGCTCGTGACGGTCGGGAAATGCGGGAACTGGCTGCTGAAGATGCCCTGCCGCTCGACGCGGACCTTGGTCAGTTTGGCCTTCAGGGCGTCTGAGACCAGCAGGTAATCAATCTGCTCCTTCGGCGAGCGGAAGGTGAAGCGGTCGGCGACGGCGAGTTTCAGGTTGACGTTAAAGAGCCCCTTTTTTGTGAGCAGTGGTTTCAGGGGCTTGCTGTCGGGCGTGTCATTCAGATCGCCGGCCACGACCAGAAATTCCTTCTTCAGGTCATGTTCGTCGACCAGTTCGGCGACGCGTCTGGCCTGTCGCTCACGCCGCAGGTTGCTTTGCGGGTCGCCCGGCGAGCTGCGCTTTGACTTGAGGTGATTGACCATCACGAGCAGCTCTTTCTTATTCGGCAGCTGAACCCGGACCTCCAGACAGTCGCGCGAGAAGGTCGCACCGTCGTTCCCGTGATGGCCCGGCGGCTCGTTGATGTGGCTCCGCAGCGAGAGGACCGGCAGGCGCGACATGACCGCCACGTCAATGCCGCGGTCATCATTGCCGTCAATCAGCAGAATGTTCTCGTAGAAAGCCTTCCCCGCCGGCTGCAGGAACTTCGTGAAGAGAAGGCCGTCATGGAACTTCTGTAGTTCGATCCGGCTCTCCACCTCCATCAGACAGATGATGTCGGCGTCAACTTCCGCAATCACACGCGCGGTGTTCTCGACCGCGGCGTCGGTGTTTTCACTGCGGGTCAGTTCCACCCAGCCGAGAAAATCCTTCGGGCCCTTGACGCTCTGACTGGAGAGGTGGCCGCGCACCTCGTTGATGGTCGCGAAGCCCTTGAGGCTCGTTTGCAAAGATTTGATCTTCTTTTTATCGAAAGGGTCGCGGCGCAGTTCCGCCTCGAGTTCGGCCACGTCTTTCAGGATCTTCTGTGATTTGGCAGCCGTCGTCTCAAAAACCTTCGGGCGGCTGAAGAGGTTCTCGCAATTGAAAGTTGCTATTCGCAGACTGGTCGCCATAGGGTTTCTCCTTATTCCCGGTTCCTTCATCCGGACAGACTAAAAGCGCAATTGGCTGGCAGCTTAAGCGCATTTATCCCGAACCATCGCCATTTCCCGATTGCTCAATGACCCGGGCGCCGCCCCTCAGGGCGTTCGCGGCTGTCGTCACCTACATATGGGAAAAAGGTACAAAACGTTTCATGTTTTTTTTCGGACTTATCCTTGCCGTTGGCGACCGGACTTTTCTGCCACCAGAGATCAGGAGGCGGGTACTCCTGCGACAGCGAAATGAGAATTCGGAGGTGAGTTTATCTGGAGCCCGCCGCCTCGCGTTCCTTCTGCAACTGCTCCCGGTAAGTCTTCTCCGCCGCCGCGACGTAGTCGCGGTAGCCTTTCGGGTCAATGAAGGGATTCGCTTTCTCCCCCTTCCCGAGCCGCTCGATCTTCCCCTGCAAATCGAAGAACGACCCGTGCGCGGCGAGGAAGACGTCGCACCTGAGCTTCTTCATCAGCTCGAACGTGTCAGCGTAATCCTCCACGATCCTCGGGTAATTCTCGTTGCCGACGAGCTTGTAGCCCGGGATCGAAGCGCTGCCGACGAAGACCACGTCACAGACCTGCCCGCCCTCCTTCACCTTCATCGTCCACGTCGTGCAGCCGCGGGTGTGACCCGGCGTGAGACGCGCCGTCATCGTCACCCCGCCGAGTTCGACCGTGTCATTGTCGCGCAGCAGGCGATCAGCTTTGACCGGCCGGTAAGCGTATTTGTCGCCCCACGCGAAATCGTCCTTCCCGCCGTTCGCGAGCAACGCCGCATCGGCCTCGCTCGCCATCAGCCGCGCCCCGGTCAGTTCCTTCAGTTCGGCGAGCCCCCCGGCGTGGTCGTAGTGAGCCTGGCTGTTGAGCAGGATTTTGATCTCTTCCAGTTTGAAGCCGAGCTTTTTGACATTGTCTTTGATCAGCGGCGCGGTTTCCGCGAAGCCGCCGTCGAGCAGGATGTGTCCCTGCGGAGTGGTGATCAGGAATGATGTGATTTCGGACGCCCCGACGTACCAGACGTTGCCGATCACCCGGAACGGTTTGACCGGTTGATTCCACGAACGCGAAGTCGGATCGGATTGCGGACTGACCGGGACGGAACAGAGTAAAAGCATCAAGGCTGCGAACAGACTGAAACGGCGAAGCAGATGAGAAGACTCTGGCACGCGGACTCTCTCCTGAAAAACGAGTATTCGGTCAGCCGGGATACTATCGTTTTGAGACTCCGGCTGTAAAGCCGTGGCCCGACAGGCCTCGCACGCTTTATATCCCAGCTCCCGGCCCGGGCGATCAGGTCGCGATCAGCAGGTGGGCAAGGTCTGCCTGACCTCCGGCTGCCCGACCCCCGTCACGGCAGCCGGCCCCGTAGTGCAGACGTTGACCTCCGGCGACCTGACCGGGGCCGCCCGGGGCCGGGAGCTGTTCACCCGCGCGCGTCTCAACCGGCCACGCGTACGGATTTTTTCGCATGTCGAAGGTGAAGTCGGATGGCGGGATCAGCCCGAATGGGATAAAGCTTTCGACCTGCTTACTGATTATTCACTCCATTTTTCTGATCGCCATGAAACGCGGGGGCCAGATCAGAACCTCCGGCTTCTTCACTGCCCCCCGTGCCTTCGCGTGGTTGTTCAGTTGTGTTGCCTGGCCCCGGGGGAGTCGTCGCGAACACTCGTCTCACCGATTATGTGCCCTGATCCGAAGCCCGCAACTTATCCATAGGGCGGTTGTGCCGCACAAGCCGTCAACCCGGCGAAACTGTGGCCACCGGCCTGAATTGAGTTGCCCTGCCGTCACTCAAGCCCGCCGGTGTTGCGCCTGTCATTTTTCACGACCACCTGGAGCGGCAGCGGGGCTTCCACCGGCACGACGTTCAGGTAGCTTTCATCGAGCGGCTCAAGCAGCGCGCTGAAATTCGTCTCAATCGCCGCCTCCACCCAGACGCGCGCCTTGAAAGTCAGCTTCAGACTGAGGTCGCCGGCTTCAAACTGCCGCTCGGTCGAAACGCGCGTGCCGTCTATCGTGAAGTACGTCTCCGCGTCGGGGAGCATCTGCGGGTATTCATAGGTCCATTTCACCGCCCCGCCCGCCGGCGCCTTCTCGCGAATCGCGCTGCCCCACGCCTCAGCGCCTTTTGCGGTCAGCTCGATCAGCAGCGAAGTCGTGTTGCCGTAATTTTCACCCTCGCCGAGATGACGACTGATGCCGGTCTCGGGGTCGAGCGATACGCGCACCCGCTGTCTGCGCCGGGGCAGCGGCAGGAAGACCGGATTCAGATTCCCCGTGTAGCCCTGCTCAAAGAGCGCCGACCGCCAGCGCTCGGCGAAGAGTCCGACCGTCCCGGGCGCGGGCTGGACCGCCGAGCTGACGACGAGCAGTGCCGAGCCGCCTGCGTAATGCCAGAGGCCATCCTGCCACCGGCGGAACTGCGTGACCGCGGCCTGACAACGCCCTCCCCTGCCCGTGCGTTCGAGCGCCAGCCGCGTCGGCACAAAAAGCAGCACGTTCGGGTCAGTGCTGCGCCACAGGCGGACATCCCCCACGTCCCAGAACTCACCCGACGGTGCGACTACCGGTTGTTCCATAACTGAAGACGGCATCTCGGCGCCTCTGCTGAAGCCCTCCCTCGCTTCCACCGGTTCGATGATCCTGAACTGTTTTTTGATCGCTTCCATTTCGCGTCAGCCTTGATAAGGGGCTGAAAAACTGTCAGGCGTCTGAAATTACTGCCCCGCCTGATCGCCCGTGCAAAATCGGCGGGCCCGTTTTGTCAATCGAGCGCCGGGGGAAGCGACGCGAGAGGGCGGGGCGGATCTCTCGCGAAACTTCGGGGCACACCTCCCCCGGCGCCGAATTTGTTTTCAGAAATACTACTCACCGCACTTCACCCGTCCATTTCACCCGGTCGCTTATTCGGTCTGTCTGACCCGGGCAGCGGCAGGGCCGGTCGTCATCCGGGGCAAAGTAATTGGATGACCAGCGGACCTGCCTCGGCCCCCGCCGTCTTTCGGGGCGGTGTTCTGCTGCTCTCAACTGTGTAAGCGATGAAGCGGGCGGAAAAACTGTCAGGCCTGGCAAAAATATTTTTGAGGCCTTCCCTGGGAGCGCGAGCGTCTCGCTCGCCAGCCGTAATCGCCAGGCCCTCTGGAATCAGCTCGGGCTTTGAGCCCATGCCTGGCGAGCGAGACGCCCGCGCTCCCAGGATAAAATTTTCGCGCCGATCACCACATGAAGATGAACAGAGATGCTATACTGCGCGGCATTAACGGTCTGTCTGACTCTCAAATAAACCAGCCCCTCGCCCGGAAAGGTGTTCTGCGGGTGAATCCCTGCCAGCCGTGGCAGGATCATTCATCGTCGGAAGCAAGCTATGGAATCGCCCTCACCTCTGGAGATCACGGAGCTGCTGCGAGCCTGGGGCGGCGGAGACGCGTCCGCACTCGAAAAGCTCACGGCGCTGGTCTATGACAAACTGCACCGGATCGCGCACGGCTACCTGCGACGCGAGCGCACCGGCCACAGCCTGCAATCAACCGAGCTGATCAACGAAGTCTGGCTGCGGCTGGTTGACCTCGACCGCGTCGAGTGGGCGGACCGCGTGCATTTCTTCGCGCTCTCGGCGCGCCTCATGCGCCGCATCCTGGTTGACTTCGCGCGGTCGCGCCCGCGGCGCGTCGGGGTGCAGAACGGCCAGCAGGTCTCGTTCGATGAGGCGCTCACGATCCCGGTCGAGAGGGAGGCGATTCTGGTCGCGGTGGATGACGCTCTCACGGCGATGGAAAAAATCTACCCGCGCCAGAGCCGGGTGGTCGAGTTGCGTTATTACGGCGGGCTGACCGCGGCGGAGATCGCCGCGGCCCTGGGCGTCTCGGCCGAGACGGTCAACCGCGACTGGAAATTCGCCCGCGCCTGGCTGCGGCAGGAACTCGAAGGAGTCGAGCCCGATGACCGCAGATCACAATCAAAGGATTCCTGAGCTGTTCGCCCGGGCGCTGGAACTGGCCCCCGGCGAGCGCGACGACTTTCTCAAACGGGCCTGCGCCGGTGACGACGCGCTCTACCGCGCGGTCTCCTCGCTGCTGGCCCGCGACCTCGAAGCAGACAGCTTCCTCGAAGTCTCCGCGATCAATGAAGCCGCCCGCCTGATCGCCGCCGATCAGATCCCGCTCCCGCCCGACTCGCAGCTCGGCCGTTACCGCATCCTCGGGCCGCTCGGGCGCGGTGGGATGGGCGAGGTCTACCGCGCGCGTGATGACCTCGGGCGCGAGGTGGCGATCAAGCTCCTCCCCCGCCACTTCGCGCTCAACCCGGAACGGGTCGCCCGCTTCGAGCGCGAGGCCCGGGCGCTCGCGCGGCTCAATCACCCGAACATCGCCGCGATCTACGGCCGCGAGCAGATCGGCGAAGAGCGCTTCCTGGTTCTCGAATACGTGCCCGGCGAAACGCTCGCCGAGCGAGTGGGCCGGGGCAGGCTGCCCGTCGGTGAAGCGCTCACTATCTTCAGCCAGATCGCCGACGCGCTCGCCGCCACGCACGAAGCCGGGATCATTCACCGCGACCTGAAACCCGCCAACATCATGCTCGCGCCGAAAGGACAGGTGAAGCTGCTCGATTACGGCATCGCCAGACACCTGCGCCGCGCCCCGGCCCCGGCGCCGAATCAGCCTCCGCAGGCCGCATCGTTACCCGTCAACGTGACGCTCACCCACCCCGGCGCCACGCCCGGGACGATTGCTTATATGAGCCCCGAGCAGTGTGCCGGCAATCAGCAGTCCGAAGCCGACGAGGACGCGAGAGGCATTGACCTGTGGGCTTTCGGGCTGGTGCTGTATGAAGCGCTCACCGGACTTCACCCCTTCCGCGGGGAGACGAGCGACGAGACCAGGGCGGCGATCTGTCACCGCGAACCCGACTGGCAGGCCCTGCCGCCCGAGACGCCCGCGAAGGTCAGGCGCCTGCTGCGCCGGTGTCTCGAGAAGGACGCAAAGCTGCGGCTGAAAAATGCCGGCGAAGCGAAGCGGCTGATCGAAGAGGTGCTGAAGCCTTCGCCCCTCGCCGCGCTGGCAGCCCGGCTGCGCCGGCCCGAGCCGCAGCTCAAATTCGCGCTGGCGGCACTGATCGTGCTGGCCGCCGTTTCAGCCACGCTCGCCTGGCGGTCGTGGGCAGGCGCGCGACGCTCCGGGCCGCTCGTGCTGGCCGTGGTCGCCGCCGAAGCGGAGAAAGATCAGGCCCCGTCGTGTGAAGCGGGGCGCAGCGAAGTTGCGGCCAGACTCATCGAGGACAGGCTCAGGGAGATTCGCGGCATCCAGCTGGCCCCGACGGGCCACGCCTCAGAGCGGGCATTGCCGCTGCTCGCGGCAGACCTGAGCCTGACCAGCATCGCGCGCTCTTACGGGGCCGAGTCAGTATTGAAAGTCACGGCGGTCTGCGCAGCCGGCGGGCAGAGCATCAGATACTCGCTCGTCAACAGGCAGGGCGAACAGATCGCCGGCGGCACCGAAACTGACTTCAACCGGCTGCTCGTCTCTGTGATCGGCGCGCTGAAATTGAAAGCGGAGATTCCGAACCCGCAGGTCACGGATAACGATCAGCGTTATTTCCAGGCGCTCGTCCTGCTCGATCAGTACGGCAACGAGCAGGCGATCACCGAGGCGGTCAGAATTCTGGAGGATCTCAAGGGCGCAGACCCGCCCAACGCCACGCGGGTCACCGCGGCACTGGGTCTCGCGCTCTATCGTAAATACAACCTGACCGGGGAGCGTGACGCCAAAGACAAGGCCGCGGCTTACTGCGAACAGGTCTCCGGCTCGACACTGCCTGACGCCCTGCTGAAATGCGGCATCGTGCTGCTGGGTGACAGGCGCGAGGATCAGGCCATCAGCGATTATGAAAGCGCACTCCGGCAAAGGCCCGATGACCCTGAAGCGCTGCTCGGGCTGGCTCAGGCTTACGAGCATAAGAAAGATTACGGCCGGGCGGAACAGGCTTACCGCCGCGCCGTCGCCCTCCGGCCCGATTACTGGGGCGGCTATAACGAACTCGGCGGATTCTATTTCGATCAGGACAGGTTCGAGGACGCGGCCCGGTGCTGGGAGAAGGTGACCGGGTTGCTGCCACTCAACCCTTACGGCTGGAGCAATCTGGGCAACGCGCGTCTTTACCAGAGTCAGTTCGACGAAGCGCTCAAAGCTTACCAGCAGTCAATCAGGCTGCAACGCAGGCCCGACGCGTATCTCAACCTTGGAACGGCGCTGCTCCTCGCGGGCAGGTGCGGTGAGGCGGCCGGCGCCTTCGAGGAAGGGGCGAGGCTTGACCCCGAAGATGCCGAGTTGTGGGGCGCGCTCGGCGATGCGCTGCGCTGCGACCCGGCGCGGGCGGGTGAGGGGGATGCGGCCTACGACAGGGCGATTCGGCTGATGCGGCGGAAACTGATCGCGGACGCCGAGCAGGGCTCGGACCTCGCACTTCTCGCCGAGTGGCTTGCCAAACGCGGGCAGAATGAGCAAGCTATAGAGCAAATCCAAAAGGCATTAACGATGGATTCCGACGAGCCGTTCTACCAGGCGAGCGCCGCGAAGGTCTTTTACCTCGCGGGCCGGCGGGAGGACGCGCTCAGGTATTTGCGGAAAGCGGTCGCGCATCGCACGAGCCTCTTCGAGGTGGAACACCTGCCTGATCTGGCCGCGCTGCGCGCCGACCCGGCTTTCCGCAGCGTCATCGGGCAGGCAGGGATAGAACGAGAGAAACGGTGACCCGAGACCGCCGTTGACTGAAACACTAACCGAAGGAGCGAGTCTATGGCAGAACTTGTCCAGCAGCCTGTCACGATCAGGCTGGAAGACGGAGAGGTGAAGGTCGAGCCCGAAATCCGCGACCTGTTCAAGGGGGAAGAAGTCATCTGGCAGTGCGCGGAAGGCGACTGGGAAGTCGTCTTCGACGAGCAGGTGAGCGATGACAATCTGGTCTCACCCTTCATCTCCGAAGCCTTCGGGCCGGGCCTGAGCAGTTCAATCAGGGCCACGCCCGAGGCGGCCGAACCCGACGATGAATTCCCCCGCTACCTCTCGGGGAAGCGCCAGAGCGTCCCGTCAAACGGATTCGATTTCGTTTACACGGCCCGCCTGGGCAACGGCCGGGAGCGGAAAGGGAGGGTGCGCGTGTTTCGCGGAGTCAGGCCGCACTGAGTCTGACATTCTTTCAGGTGATAATTGCACTTGCGTGTTCGGATCAGTACCGCGAGCGGCAGCGAGCGTGGCTCCCGGATCAGGCCGACTTTGGGAGTCACGCTCGCTGCCGCTCGCGGTACTGATCCAGTGTACTCCAATTTACTCCTGACGATGGATCAGGGTGATATCCGATTACCGAAAAAAGCAGCAGGCCCCGGCACCCGGGGCCTGAGAAAGGAAAGCTATGAATCGAGTCAGCCCCGCGAGGAAGAAACAGGTCAAGGTCAACGTCTCGTTCGATGAAAAAACAGGCGCGCTGCGGGTCAGGCCGAAGACCATTGTGATCAAACCACGGAAGCGCCAGGAGGTTGTCTGGCGCTGCAGCAACGCCACCGCGGAAATCTGGTTCGAGCCGACCGCAACGCCCTTCCGCGCGTTCCGCTGGCGCTGCCCGGAAGGCGGCGGATGCCTGTCCGGCGTGCCGCTCGAAACGGAGTCGGGCCGGTTCTACAAATACACCGTCAGAGTTCTTGACACCGGGAACGGCGCGGCCAGAGCATCAAAATCGAAGGCCGGTAAGAAAGGCAAAGCCCCTGACCGGAACGGCCACTGTCATCCGGTGAAGGAAGCTTATCTGGTGCTGGAATAGGCAGTAAGGCAAAAGGCAAAAGTAAAAAGTAAAAAGGCACGAGTGAAGGGCAGTCATGATTAATATTGGATTGCCCGGCGCCCGTGCTTTTTGCCTTTCGCCCTACTACTGTCAGCCGCGTGACAGACCGCCGCCTGACGCCCGGCGTATCTTTACTACGCTGCGGTAATGACCTGGCAGCCTGATAACGGGCTGCTTCTCAGTGATCAGATCAATCTCCCCAGGACTGTTCCCTGAAGTCAACGTTTCGCAGGGTAAGGTTTGCAGAAAAATCCATCCCACCCATCAGTCTGTAACAAGCTGAACACGAGGGAGAAAGAAATGACCATGATCCGTCCCATCACTGGCTCGCGGCGGAAGCGACGACTTTACACTCCCGGGCGCAACGGCCCGCAGCTGCTGGTCCTTGCGGACTCGGCGGAACGCATCCGGGAATTTCAGGTGCTGCTCGGGATGTACGGGGTTGAGATCATCGGGATCACCTCGCTCGCGGAGATGGCCGCCCTGCGCGGCGGGCATTACGACGTAGTGGTCATTGATGTAGAGCCGGCGAAGCTGGAAGAGGCCCTCAGAACCTTCAGAGAGACCGAAGGCTATCAGGGCGCGTCGCTGCTGGTAGCCGCCGACCGGGTCGCCTCAGGGATCATCCTGGCTGGTTTGCTCCCGCGTTTCCGCGCGATGCCCTGCGGCCCCGCCGAACTGCGCTCGCTCGTCCGCCAGCGTTTCTCCGGCCCCTCCCGCGAGCAGAGGCTGATGTTGTAACTCGCGCGGAGGAAACTTCGCGCCCGAGTTGGCCCCGGCTGGGGGATTGCGCGAACGCGGCGTCAACGTCATCCGATGATGCCCATCGCGCAATTCCCTCTCAGACCGCAACCGCCGCGACGACGGCCTGCAAGCCCGCCACGCAACCATTCAGATTCCGACCAGATAATTATTCCGTCAGGAGAAGTGCCACCACCATCTGCAGGTCATCAGGGCTGCATGGCTTGATGAGGTAAGCCTGCGCGCCAGCGGCCATCCCCCGCTCCCTGTCGGCCGGGTAAGCGTCTGCACTGACGATGACGGCGGGGGTGCGCTGGTTGAATGTCCGCAGCTTTCCGAGCAGGTCAACGCCCGAGCCGTCGGGCAGGCGACCGTCGAGGAGGATGAGGTCAAAGTTGCCGCCCCTGGCCAGGGCGAGCGCCTCAGACATCGTCGTTGAGGCCGTCACCTGACAGCCCGACGACCTGAGGACGTAAGCGATGAGATCTGAATTGTCCGGGTCATCTTCGACGACAAGGATGTGTTTTCCGGGGGACATAACATTCTCTGATTTATCGGATGAGCAGCGGCATCCGCACAAGCCGCAGGAACGATGGTCGGGGTAAATTCTGGCTGCGTAGCGACGAAGGGTCGGCCTGTTATGTGAATGATGGTGTGTCGAGACTGCGGTAACGCCGGGAGAATTTTCCCTGCCTGCCTCAACGCTTCCGCGCGGACAGCGCGAGGCTGAAGCGAATCAGCGAAAGTTCATGTCTCAGCCGCGCAAATTCCGCGCGCCGCAGTTCTGCTCTGGCCAGCAGTTCAGAGGACTGATCGCGTCCTGCCGTGAACTTTATCCTGCCACTCTTCAGGCTCCGAAGGTCATTAACCTCTGATTCCGCCATGCAAACTTTCCTCGATACTCTCTGGCGCTGCGCCGCTGACGGCTGCGCCCATGGATCGTTCGCCTGGCAGGCCACTGCCCGTTTTCCCTGCCTTGAGCAGCGGGGCGATGGCCGCCCTGACATCCTCAACGGCAATCGGTTCGATCAGGCAGGCGCTGGCGCCGGCGGCCAGTGCCCTCTGCCGCACGTCAGGCGACGCGTCGGCCGAGAAGCAGATGATGGGCATCTCCGGATTAAGCCTGCGAACCAGTTGGCACAGGTCATAGCCGTCGGCGTGCGCCAGCCGGCTGCCCAGAATGCACAGATCGAACTCGTCCCGCTGGACCACCGACCAGACCTCACGGATGTCAGACACCGGCGTGACGACGAAGCCAGAGCGGTTGAGAGACAGACTCAGCCTCGCGCACGCGTCTTCCCGATCCTCGATCAGAAGTATTCGCCATTGCGCCGTATTCATATACCACCTCACTGACCGAACGCCGCGGGGGGTAGCGATGGCCCGGGGCAATCCTGGTTGAATGATGAATGAAAGCAGGAGAAAAGTTTCGCGACCGGTAAAAGAAAGTCAGGACTGGATATTGTCAGACCGCCTCGCGGCCCGTCTGTCAGCCCCATGACGGAGCGGAAAAAAATCGCCGAATCAATCTCTCCCGGCTCATCCACCCGATCAAGCGGCGGGGTGATTGAAGACTTTTCTGATGGCCCAGTAGCACTCGCAGGCCGCGCCTTCGAGCCCCGGACGGTCAAGGATTCTGATCCTGCCGCGGGTGTAGCTGATCAGGCCCGCCTCCTGCAACGTCATGGCCGCGACTGTCACCGTCGGGCGCTCGGCGCCGATCATCTGCGAGAGCAGTTCCTGCGTCAGGTCGAGCGTCTCTGACCGCACACGGTCCTGGCACATCAGCAGCCACCGCGCGAGCCGCGCGTCAATCGTGTGGAGCCGGTTACACGCCGCGACCTGCGAGACCATGCTGTAGAGCGCCTGGGCGTAGCGCAGGAGAACGCCCTGCAGCGCGCCGCCGCGCGCGAACTCCGCGTTGAGCGCTTTGACCGGCATCCTCATCGCGCCGCCGCCGATCTGCACCACGGCGTCATTGGGCGCGATGCCGGTCCCCATGAAGGCCCCGGTGCTGACCACCCCTTCATTGCCCACCACGCCCACTTCGACCGTGTCACCGTCATTCATCGTCAGGATCAGAGAGACCATCCCGTGCGTTGGGAAATAAACGTGCCCGATGCCGTCGCCCGCCTTATGGATCAGGGCCTTCGGCTCAAGCGTGACGGGTTCGAGATGCGGCGCAATCCTTTCGTAATCCTCGCGCGGCAGCGCGGCGAGCAGCCGGTTGTCGGTCGGTGTTCGTGGTACAGAGGGTTCGGTCATTGCTCTCCGGGCGCGTCGCGGTTGCCCGAGCAACACAGACGGTGCATGGAAGAGGTTCCGCGATTCCCTGTTCTCATTCGGGAGTGCCGCCATAATGACTGGACGGCGGGGTAAAAGGTGTTACCTGTGTGAATCACCCCTTGCCCCGCCACTTCGTTCAGCTCGCTAGTGGCCTGGCGGGCCCGTCTGGAGCCCCGATTCGCTGCTCGGTCAATGGGCTCCCGAACCCGCCTTGCTGAACACGACTAATAGTATCGAAGGGGGGGG
>Ga0070741_10002060_pt1 | contig 56185 bp, 51 predicted proteins | sample Coa_R1_4_FD_66440 | JGI IMG/M metagenome (GOLD analysis project Ga0070741, IMG submission 66440) | Surface soil microbial communities from Centralia Pennsylvania, which are recovering from an underground coalmine fire - Coalmine... | ecosystem: Environmental > Terrestrial > Soil > Unclassified ... | reverse complement strand
AGCGAGCCGTTCGAGAGGAAGGTGCTGGCGGTGGGCGCAGCCCACCGCCAGCACCTTCCTCTCCCTGTGAGCGCCGAAGGCGCGAGGAGTCAAAGCGTGCAGCGACGTTTGAGAAACCCTCCATCTTCAAAACTAGTATTAAAAACGCTGTCAGGTATATTCTGACAGCGTTGCTGGTAAATTCAAAAGGCTATTAGGCCCAGAGAACACTTACAGGTAAGGGTTATCATTATTGTCTGCAAGATACGAGGGGTCGTTATAGAGCGAACGGGGAAGATTGCTCACGTCCTCGTCGTTCAGAGGCGCCGAAGAGGGAGTGCCCGGCCTGGCCGATGTGCCGGTCCCATTACCTGCTCCGACCTTCGTGTGCCCATTAGAACCGTTATGGCCGTTATGTCCATTATGGCCGTTGGTTCCTGCTCCCAATAGTGGCTGATACTCTTCGAGAATCGTCCTGGTAATCTTGCGAGCATCGGCGGCATCGATAAGCTCCTTGATATCTTCCGCCAGGAGTTCATCGCGCTCGATTAGCCCTTCTGCGACCGCAATCACTGCCTCGCTATGATCCTGGAAGAGTTGCTTGACCTCTTTGTATTGTTTTTGCAGCAGGTCCTCAACGCGCTCCGTATAGCGTGGCACATCCAGGCCGAGCGAATTGCCCTTTGAGATGAATGTTCCATCCATACCGCACAGGCCAACGTACATACCTGCCAGGTCCGTTGCGCTGGCGAAGTCGCCGGTGACGCCGTTTAAGTTCACATTGAGGAACAGCTCTTCGGCTGCACGCGAGGCCATCGACACCTTGATGCGCGCCAGCATTTCTTCCTTGCTACTCGTCTTGACCGTTTCCTTCTGACGCCAGGCGGCAAAAGCTTCCGCTCCCCCTAATTGATCATGGCGATGGAGCGTCACGTAAGCCGGGAAGTAGCGATCCATCAAGTAGTAACACGCGACGGTATGTCCTGCTTCGTGGTAGGCCAGGCGCCGTCTTTCGATAGGCGTCAGGTCGCTCAACTGGCGCATACCGAACTCGTGGGTATCCTGTGCTTCTACGATATCCTTATACTCCACTATATCGCGTCCATTGAAGTGGGCGATAATGACAGCCTCATTGATAATGTGTTTGATCGCTACGGGTGTATACTCGAACATGCGCTGTACAAGAGCCGAAACCGAAATTTTCGGGTCATGCTTGATCTTCTTCAGGTAATACTCAATCACCTCGCCGCGATATTTGTCTGTAGGTGCCAGCACGCGAATCTGGCGGTCGAAGCGACCGGGACGCAGGAGAGCGGCATCGAGCGATTCTGGAATATTGGTTGCGCCAATAGTCAGAACCGGTTGGGCTTGAGCGCGACTATGGTAGAGGCCCAGGATACGCATAATCTTTTTAAACCAGCCGGTTTCAATGGGAGGCGGGTCCATTTGCAGCAGCAGTTCATTAAGTCCGCCATTGCCGCCGCCCATACCAAACATGCCACCCATGCCCATACCGCGCATCAAGGGAGGACCGCTGCTACCCGAGCGGGAAGAGCCGATGGCGTCGAACTCGTCGATGAAGATGACGCAGGCTCCGTATTCTCGGGCCAGTCTGCGCGCCTTGCGATAGAGATTTTTTACCATCAGCACGTCCATGCCCCAGAACATACCACGGAAACTGGCAGCGCTGGCATAGGCAAATGGCACTCCTGCTTCAGTACTGATACACTGTGCCAGGTAGCTTTTGCCGGTTCCTGGAGGGCCGGAGAGCAGCAGACCGCGGATGGGTTGACCGCCCATTTGTCGAAACTCTTCGACGCCACGCAGAATCTGTACAATGCGTTTGGCGGCCTCAAGGACATCGGGGTTGCCCTTATAATCGTCAAAGCCGGTGCCGGTTTCGCCGGGCATTACCCAGTAAAGCCGAGGGCGACCCATAAACCAGAAGATGGCAATGAACTGTACAAGCACAAAGAAGATCGCGAACATGAGCTGAGCGGCAGTCGAGAAAATCGCCCCTGGTGAAGGGGGGCTCAATTGCGGAACCATATAGACGATAAAGTACCATATTACTAATCCCGCGAGAGCGAGCCAGAGCCAGCGCAGCCTGAGAAAACGTCCAAATTGATCTATTCCCAGATCAATTGACTTGTCCAGATCATTTTTCTTCCCGGTGGTATTTTTTGCTGCCATAGCTTTGATTCCTTCGGCTCTTAAAGCCAGGCTAGATCACTCCGATGGACGGAACGATACAAGATCTACAATGAGGAGGCGCCCCCCGTCCGAGGGAAGCGTAACAAAATGCCAGACCATTATTCCTTTGGTATTGCCTCCAGGTCCAGGGCCTACAAAGTCAACGCTTACAAAACTATCAACGGTGGTATCTGCCTGGCTGTATACACCTGCAACATTGATCGCCTGCCAGGTAAGGTGAGCCTGGGGCTGGCTGTACTGTCCGACGAGCTGATTAGGATCGGGGGGTTGTGACATGATAAGCCCGGACTGGTCAAGGGCTAATTTGGTGGCATCACCATCACGTAGCGCGGTGAGCCAATTTTTCACTTGATCGCCTCCTCCGTTCCCGCCACGAATATGGAAATTAAAGGGATCGCTGGCTATGCCAAAGGGTAGCTGACCTGTCGTCAGATATGTGGTGATAGAGGTGCTTGCCAGCAGCAAGATGATAGCGAGCACCGTGAGGAGCTTATGGCCTTGTATCGCCCGCAACAAATAGTAAAAGCCCTTAATAATGGGGCGAAGGATGCTTTTGATAAAAAGCGCCTCCCGGCTTTCTCCTGGTCTCCTCCTGGAGGACGAAGTTTTGGTCTCAGGTTGTTTTAAATCAGGTGGATCTGACGGGGTTGGTGGCTGTTGAGTAGGTGAAGAGCTTATCATACGCCTGATATCTCAACTTTCTTGGATGCTAGGTAGCCGCTGGCTTTCTACAAATATCGATCTCATCTACAGGTAGCCGCAATTTGCTCGCTTGGGATCGCATTGGCGCGTTGTATTTCCCTATTGTACCATAACCATACACCAGATAACTCTTTTTGGCAAGATATCTAAGTGTATGTCTGATTCTCAGCATGAGCGTGCTCGCGCCTGTGGCGCTTGTCGCGTTGTGGAGGAGGTGTGGAAAATGCGCGAAGCGCATTTTCCACACCTCCTCCACAACGCCTTGCGTGGCGAAGCCGCGCGAACTTTGCCATGAAAGGGTGAAAACACTCAGAAGCAGACATGCTCTAAGATGGCGTAGAATATATTCGAACATTTTTTCTCGATTCCCAATATTGAGGGGGTACTCAATCGGGCTGTTTTTGATATAATGTACGTACCTTGAAATTCCGCTCTGCAACGCCGCTATCGGTCTTGAAATTCCGAGCGACAACGCTGCTTTGCAGCTAGCTACCGCTCAGTCGCTCGGCAAGGAAGCGTCTAGCTTTGCTCAGCAGAGTGGAATCGCAGTACGCTGGTTACGGAGCGATTCACGGTACGGAGTGTAACGAACGGATAGAGCAGAAAGCTGGGAGAGTGCTTATGGATGGCAGCATAAACCATTGGGCAGAAGAGTCGGCAGAATATATGTGGCTGCGCTATGCGACGCAGTTTAGTGCAAAGGGGCGCACATTTAATGTTGAGGTGAGCGTTCCTATACCTCTGGGAGCAAGCGCGGAGAGACGCGAGCAGCTCTTGCAGGAAGCTGATATTAATATTAGCCAGTTAGTTCAGCATGTCGAGCGGTATGTCCCGCAAGCGATCCAGCGTGCTCTTGCGACGAATAATGCAGCGCCAGCCCAGGCTGCGAAACCGCCTGTACCATCCAGACCGATCAATCAAGCAGTTCCTGCTCCACCTGCCATGACGCAGCCATCACAGCCTGCTCGTGCTGCCAGTAGTCCAGCTCGTGAAGTCCAGGAACAGCCCGCGCGCATGGCTTCCCAGAATTCTGAGGCAACGCCTGTTGCTCGTTCTGGTGAAGGGATGGGGATAGAACTGCCGCCGGATCTGGCGGGGGATGGGAGCGGCAATCTGCTCCTGCCACAATTTATCCAGTATATCCGCGCTAATCTGGGCCTGACTCCCCAGCAGGCAATGAAGTTACTGGAGGTGAAGACGCTCTCCGGGGTGAATTTGCGCGATGCGCTGGAGCGGCTCCGGCACCTCGTCGGACAGCCAGGAGCCGCGGACGCCAGCAGGATGCAACAGCAGCAGACGCGCGAGACCACATCCTCTTCGTCACCAATGAATAGCCACAACAGAGATAATGGGAGCGAGGTCGAGCGCAGTGAGCTTAATATAAGAAATATGCGCGAGATCCGTCCTGCTTATGTTTTTGAGGAAGAGGATGACCCGGGCGAGGACGAAGGGGTGCGGGATGACCTTGATGACGAAGAATTGGACGAGTTCGGCCTCTCAGAGGAATTGACGGCGCAGCAACGGACGAGGGCCAGGGTGGTAATCAATCGATTGCGTGAATTACGAGGATCTACAACCGTGAGTCCGAGCCGCCTACAAGCTTTGAGCAATGTGGCTGATAGCCAGATTAGCAGGCAGCAAATGCAAGAGCTGGTCGAAGGAATATGGAGTGTAACGGCGCTCAAAAAGCTAAAAGTTGATCAGGTAGAAGCGCTGATCTCCTGGGCGAAGGAGGACGACTTTGTGAGCGAGGTGGAAGCCGTTCTAATGTTGTTGGAGGAAGAATAGCATGCGTGTGGTAACAGGTGAGGCTAAAGGGCGCAAGTTAAAGGCTCCCAAAACGCCCGGTACGCGTCCCATCATTGACCGTGTGAAAACCGCCCTCTTCGATATTCTCTCGGATGAGGTGGAGGACGCGCGTTTCCTGGATCTCTTCGGAGGCACTGGCAGCGTCGGGATCGAGGCCCTCAGCCGTGGCGCAGCTCGCGCGACTTTTGTCGAGATGAATTACAAAGTGCTCACGGTGTTGCGCGAAAACCTGAATATCACGAAGCTGGCTGATCGCGCTGAGACGTTACGGGGCGATGCCTTCAAATTTCTTCAATCCCGCAACGCTCAAGCTCCTGGCGATCAAGCGCATATCTACGATATTATTTATGTCGCGCCCCCACAGTACCAGGAGATGGCGGCCCGCGCCCTGGCGCTGCTAGATGACTCACCGTTACTGGCCGAGGATGGGCTGGTCATTGTACAGATTCACCCCAAAGAGCGCACAGGCGTTGCAGCGGTTGATTGTAAGCGGCTCACGCTCAGCGACGAACGGCGCTACGGTAGTACGCTGCTGATGTTTTATCGTCGCTTGCCTGTTTCACCGTCATAATTCATTGTTGTGTTTATTTTTATACTCAGCAGTTGATAAACCAATATTGCTGATAATGCTGCGAAAGATGCGCTTCTGGAGTATAATAAGGGGTGGGAGAAAAACGTAGCAAGTTGCTTACTTAAATAAAAGGGAGAACTAATTTTATGTCAATACAGTTACATAAACCCAATTATGTGATAATTTATGTGAGCGATATGGAGCGTTCTGTCTCGTTCTATCGTGATGTACTGGGGCTACCGATGAAATTTACATCCCCGGGTTGGACCGAGTTTGATACCGGAACAACGACAGTGGCCCTGCATCGCGCGCTGAACGAGAAGCAGTCCCAGGAGGTGCAACGGTCAACGCCTGGCCTTGCGCAGCTTGGCTTCATCATTGACGATCTCCAGGCTGCCTATGAGGCATTGAAGGCTCAGGATGTGCCGTTCTCATTGCCTCCACAAAAGCAACCGTCCGGGATAACGCTGGCTATATTGCACGACCCGGATGGGCTGGGGATCACCTTACAACAACGTTAAAAGCTAATTGTAAGAAGCTATTTCTCAGACGGAGCGTCGAAGAGCAGGAGCCGAGGACGCTTCGTCCGGGGAAACATATACCTGTGAAGACTAAACAGATTGATTTGCATTGGGAGACGTGAAGATGGTAGGTAAGCCGGGAGCAGGGCGTTTTGCTTTTATGGATGCGGGCGAGGCGGCGCGACGTTTAGGCATTGACCGCGTAACGCTCGACCAATGGGTGAAGGATGGGCGTATCAAGCCTCATCGGGGGGTGGGTCGTGAAGTATTTTTCCGTTCGTCCGATATCGAGGCCCTCTATAACGAACTTCACCCATCCGCCGAACTGGCCGATGCCGTTGCCGCCGACGAACGCGACAGCGCGGGCATAGCCGGATCGGGTATACCTGTGCGCAAGAAACAAGATCCGCAGATGCGCGTCTATCTTCGTTTGCAGGCTGACGCCAAGTGGTATGACACTTCCGAAGAAGATATTCGTATCTGGTTCCAGCAGCTCGCCCCCGATGGCTACGAGCGCAACAAACGTAATGCCGAGCACACCATCAAGAAACTGCAATTTCTAGTTAGCCTGATCGACGAGGCTCAGAACAGAGGAACCTCGTAGGGGCAGTGCCTTGCGCCTGCCCAGCGAGCCTAGCCGGAGGGCAGGCGCAAGGCACTGCCCCTACCCTAACATATTGGGGAAGGTTTAAGACCGCTGGCCTGGGCGGGCAATTATGACTATCTTGTTAGGAACGCCTCTGGACATGTTCGAGGCAGAAGACTGCTTCAGTCGGTGCCTTTCCGTCTTACAAGAAAAAGAACTGTGATGATGGTTGCTATTACAATGCCAACGATGATAAAAAGCCAGGGGCTTGGACCTACGACTGTCATGTGCTGCTCCTAATTATCTGAGAGATAAGTTAATAAATCTTCTACCGAACGTACGATCAGGTCTACGCCGCGCGCTTTGTAGATTTCGACCTCTTCCTCACCGATAAGCATGGCTGCGATGATGGTCGGCTCATGAGCAGCTTTCTGCGCCAGGTAATGGTGAACGAGATCGTGGTCGTCGGCGGTATCCCCGATATAGAGGCCGCCGCGAGCTTCAACGGCGGTGATTGCCATACGGAGAGCGCGGGGATCGGGTTTAGCACAGGTATCGGCTGAGATTACCACGTCCCACCAGCGAGCGCTGCTATATGCTTCCATACGCTCCAGCGCGCTATCGACCTCGGGTCCCACACGCCCCGTAATCATGCCAAGATGACGAATGCCGACATCTCGAAGCTGCATAGGGAAGCCGGGCGAGTAGAGTATCTCTTCAAGATGAACCAGTCCTTCAGCTCCAGGCAAATAACGTGGTTCGTGTCCAAAGCGTTTTCGTATCTCGGCAGCCCCCCAGTAGTATTCGTGATAGAGGTCGCCAATGATGCCATAATCCATGCGGGCGCTGGCTGGAAAAACGGCATCAACCCATACGCGCCCGCCGCGTCCCGCCAGATTGGCCGCCCGTGAGAGATCGGCCCATTCCTGCGTGCTGCGCTCCGCCAGCGATGTGCCTGCCCATTCGCGGTAACGAGCCGTGGAGAGGGCCGAGAGCAGATAGCACATATCCCAATCATTGTTATAGCCACCTGCCTGCTTGAACGCGTCCACATCTTGCCGTGTCAGCAGCAGCTTGCCTTCGTGTTGGCCCCAATCAAGCCCGTGAATGGTACCTGTGACATACTCCGCTACGGCAATATCTGTGGCATGGAAAGAGGCAATCGTGCTAATAAGGACTCCATCAACATCAAAAAAAATAGTATCAAATGGCTGAGGAAATTGCAGATCCGGTCGTTTCCAGAGCGCCGGTGTAGTCATAAAACCCCTTTCGATCAGAAATTTTAGCGAATAGCCTGGCATTGCTGATTAGTTTATGCCATCGTTCCATCACTGTGCAACCGTTAGCGGCTGACTTTGTTCTCCAGCTTGTAACTGATCTGAGGTTAGTTCACCAACACCTTGAGAAACTGGCGCACGATGGTTACTCCTATGATGTATACAACGATAGCAATGAGCGTCGAAATATCGATCATGTAACCGCCGTAGGGCAACGGCGGCGACAGATTGTTAAATGGGAGAAGCAGTGGCGCGCTCAATAATGCTATCCAGTAAGCGAAGAGGCTGGTGCTGATACCGAAAAAGTTCAGGAGAAAATGCGTAAATAGCAATAATAACAGGACTGATAATGCCAGCCCCAACAACTGATTAATCTTGCGTACAAGAGCGATCACAAAGCGTTTGACGGCGCGCCCACCACGTTGGAGCCACGATTCATGGGGGAGATGGCTAATGGGTATGGGGGCGGTAACACTGAAGAGCGTCGGATCGGTATGTGTGCTGTATGGAATATAGACATCTTTCTCGTTTGACCAGTCGCTTCGCATGGCTCTTACTCTCTCATGGTGGCTATTCCCGTGGCTACTACATGAAAAAACGCATATTTAGACAACGCACGTCAGCAAAAAACGTATACAGCCATATTACTATTATAAAGACGAAAAAAAGGTTTGGCTAATCAACAGTCACCATGATAGTGATGTCTTTCTCATCCTCCAACACACGAATTTGTTCCCAGCCTTCGTTGGGAGCGTCGAGCAACGTCTGCTGTAATAGTCCGGTGTGGTAGGCAATGACTTGTTCACCGACAAAGCGAGGTCGTCCCTGGTCGCGTTGCAGGCAGACGAGCGGCGGGATGTTAAAGATCAGCAAACAGTGATGATAGTTATGGCGCTGGGCCAGTTCAAGCAGCCTGAGTCGTGCCTCCGGTTTAAGCGCAGTGCTATCGGCAATGGTGAAGTGACCGTGAAACATACGTTTGTGGATAATGTAATGAAACAGGTCAAAGCTATCGCGGTTGACCTGCTGATTGTTCTCATCATCGCAAACGAGGGCGCGGCAATGGTCGGATGAGACGATCATGGTTGGTTGGAAGCCCTGCCCTTTGTGCGCCTCGATCAATTTGCGCGCAAATGTGCTTTTTCCGGCCCCGGCAGAACCACAGAGCACAAGAAGGGTACGTTGAGGTAAGATGATAGCCGACCGTTCTCCTCGCTCTTCCGTTCGCCGCAGGCTGTCCATTGCGGTGCATCCTTTCCTTTGATATAATGCGCATGCATGTATCCGCCATTATTGCATAGGCGGCGGTCCTGCATGCATGGTACTCTTGTGTCTATATTACAACAAACTGGCGCATGCTGCGAAAGCATGCTTGAACATACTGGTCAATTGTCGAGGAGGAAGCTGTGTCTGTTGAAACAACTCTTACTGGAACCGAAATACGTACGCGTTTTTTAGATTTCTTTGCCAGCAAAGGTCATCTCAGGGTACCTAGCTCGTCGCTGGTGCCACGCAATGATCCGACGGTTTTATTGACGACCGCTGGTATGCAGCAGATGATCCCCTACTTCCTGGGGCGTGAAACTCCTCCAGCTTTACGACTGACCTCGGCGCAGAAATGTTTTCGCACGACCGATATCGATATCGTGGGCAACCAGCGTACGCTCACGTTTTTTGAGATGCTCGGCAACTTCTCCGTTGGCGACTATTTCAAACGCGATGCCATCAGCTTTGCCTGGGAATTCCTGACCCGCGTGGTAAAACTTCCCGCCGACCGCTTACATCCGACGGTCCACCCGGAAGATGACGAGGCACCTAAGTACTGGAGTGAGGTGGCCGGTTTTCCCGAAGAGGCGATTGTGCGCCTGGAAGATAACTGGTGGGGGCCTCCTGGCGCCTCCGGTCCCTGTGGACCCGATTCCGAGGTTTATTATGATCGCGGTGTTGAGCATGGTTGCGGACGGCCCGATTGCAAGCCGGGGTGTGATTGCGAGCGTTTCCTGGAGATCTGGAATCTGGTTTTTATGCAGTACTATCAGGATTTCGATGGTACCAGAACGCCGTTGCCCAAAAAGAATATAGATACAGGCATGGGTCTCGAACGCCTCTCGATGGTGATCCAGGGCAAAGAATCGGTCTTCGACACCGATTTGTTTCGCACCGTCATCGATCATTTCGCGGCCCTCGCCAATACTGCCTATGGCAAAAATGAGCAGTCGGATACCTCCCTGCGCGTCATTGCCGATCATGCCCGCGCGCTGGTCTTCCTGGCCGCCGATGGCGTGCTGCCGAGCAACGAGGGGCGCGGCTACATCTTCCGCCGCATCCTGCGCCGCGCGGTGCGACATGGCAAGCTGCTGGGCCTGGATCAACCGTTCCTGTCGCAGGCCGCCGATGTTGTCATCAACCTGCTGGGCGATTATTACACCGAATTACATACCCAGCGGGCGCGCATTGTGGAGGTATTGAGCCTGGAAGAGAAAAAATTTGGCCTCACGCTCAATACCGGCCTCTTGCTGCTCAACGAGTTGCTGGATAGCTTAAAGCAGCGTCAGCAGATGGTTATTCCTGGTGAAGAAGTGTTCAAGCTCTATGATACGCATGGCTTCCCGGTTGAATTAACGCAGGAGATCGCCGCTGAGCAGGGCTTCACGGTAGATACCGCTGGCTTCGAAGAGTCGATGCAGCGCCAGCAGGAGCGGAGTCGCTCGGCAAGCGGCTTTGTGCAGGCGCGCGATGACCAGGCGCTTACCCAGATACTCAAAAAAGTCGGGACGACCGAATTTACCGGCTACCAGGGCATTACCGGTAGCGGCAAGGTCGTTGGCCTGGTTGTGGAGGGCGAAGAGGTTGAGAGCATCAGCGCACCTCAGCAGGCGCTAGTCGTGCTCGACTCGACTCCCTTCTACGCGGAAAGCGGCGGCCAGGTTGGCGATCAGGGCGATATTAGTGGGCCAATGGGCGTTTTCCGCGTGCGCGATACGCGCCGCCCATTGAAGGGGCTGACGGTCCATTATGGCAATCTTGCCGAGGGTCATTTGCGGCTGGGAGATAGCGTGCAAGCTGAAGTGATCGAATCCAATCGTGAAGATACCATGCGCAACCATAGCGCCACGCATCTGCTGCATAAGGCACTGCGCGATTTGCTGGGGCCGCAGGTGGAGCAGCGGGGATCGCTGGTCGAGCCGGAGCGATTGCGCTTCGACTTTAGCTGTCCGCGTCCGCTTACCCCTGCCGAGCTCGTGCAACTTGACGAGCAGATTAACCGCTGGATACGCGCGGACTTCCCCGTACGTACTAATATTATGCCCTTGCAGGATGCTCTGAGTACGGGCGCGATGGCGTTGTTCGGCGAGAAATACGAAGATCTTGTACGTGTTGTCTCAATGGGGAGCAGCACCGAGCTTTGTGGCGGGACGCACTGCTCATCAACGGGTCAGATTGGGTTGTACATTACCGTTCAGGAGTCCAGCATTGCCGCAGGTATCCGGCGTATCGAGGCGCTAACCGGGCGTGCAGCCGAGGCTTACTGGCGAAGGCGCAGTACTGTGGTTGACACATTAGCCGCCAGATTACAGGCACAACCGGATACGCTGGAGCCACGCGTGGAGCAGTTGCTCCAGGAACTGGCTCAGGCGCGTCGCCAGGTTGCCCTGTTTCAGCGTGAAGACGCCCTGCGCCAGGCTGATGCGCTGGTCGGTCGCGCCAGGGAAGTAGCGGGCATTCCTGTCATTGCGGCAACGGTCAGCGTCCCTGATGACAAAGTGTTGCGCGAGATGGGTGACATTGTGCGCAGCAAGCTTGCAAGCCCTGGTGTTGTTGTGCTCGCCAGCGTTTTAGATGAGCGGGTTGGCATTCAGGTAAGCGTTGATGCGGCTTTGACAAAACGTGGCCTGCATGCTGGTAAGATCGCCGGCGTCGTAGGCACGCGGCTGGGCGGTAAGGGTGGTGGGCGACCTGAGTCTGCGCAGGGGGGAGGCAAGAATAAGGCTGAGCTAGATGCAGCGCTTAATCTTGTGGTAACGTTGGTAAAGGAACAGCTCAAGTAAACTTTGCAAATCGGGTGACTTTTGTGCTATAACGTACAGAAACGCAGGAAAAATGTAGTATTGAGGACATGTTATCTGGTAAGTGACGATAGTGGACTTTTCCTCCCCCTGCATTCAAGCAGGGGTTTCCAAGAAAGTTTCGTTGATGAAAAATCTTTTTCACAGTCTGCGCAGCCTCTGGGGAGGGCGCGAAGAGAGTGATGATTATGCGGATGAGTACGATGAGTATGACGAGGAGGAAGTCGCGGTAGCGGATGGCGATCATACTCAACTCTTCACCGCACTTGATATTGGCACTGCCTTTGCGAAAGCCCTGATCGTCGAAGTGCGGGGGGATCATGCGGAAGTGCTGGGGGTGGGACGCTACCCCCAGAGTTACACGCATATGTCCGATGGCATTGTGACCGACATCCCCGGCGTCATCGCCAATTGCAATGAGGCGCTGCTCAGGGCGGAAAAAGCTGCTGGCGGGATCATCGCCCCGTCGGCGGTGATTGGCATCGCGGGTGAGCTGGTCAAGGGCAGCTCTATAACTGTCAGCAAGCAGCGCCAGAATCCGACGAAGCAGATTACGGTCGAGGAACTGGAAGCCCTGATAATGACCGCGCAGCAGAAATTGCTCAAAAGCGCCAAAGAACGGATCGCGGCGGAGACAGGCTATCAAAATATTGATGTGCGCTTAACCAACGCTGCCGTGATCTCTGTGCGTATTGATGGGCAAACTGTGAACAACCCGATAAGTTTTCGTGGGCGTCACTTCTCGCTCACACTCTTTAGCGCCTTCGCGCCTCTGACGCAACTGGGGGCGCTGGAAACGGTGGCGCAGGGACTGGATCTCACCCTGATGACCATTGTCGCGGAACCGTACGCATTGGCCCGCTGCCTGAGCACCAATGCCAGCGCCGATAGCGGGGCCATTTTTATTGATATCGGCGGAGGCACAACCGATATCGCGCTGGTGCGGCAGGGAGGGATAGAAGAGACGCGGATGTTCGCGTTGGGGGGAAGAACCTTCACGCGGCGTATCGCCACAAGTAAGGGGATCTCGATAAAAGATGCCGAGCGGTTAAAAATCAGTTATAGTAATGGAGAGATCAAAGGCAGCTCCAAAGATGAGATCCACACTATCCTCGCGCCTGAGTGCCAGACGTGGATGGATAGCGTCGAACTGCTGATTGATGAGCTGGCAAAGGGAGAATTGTTGCCGCCGGCGATTTATGTCGTGGGGGGCGGAGCCGGATTAACCGATATTCACCAGAAGCTAGAAAGTTTTCCCTGGACGGAACGGCTCCCGTTCTCGCGTCAGCCGATCATCCGCACCGTGCAGCCGGAGATGGTTGGGAGCATCTCCGATCACGAGGGCCTGTTAGTGAACGCGCAGGATATCACGCCGATGGCCCTGGCGTTTCAGGCAATTGAATTACAGAATGAAAATGACGTTTTGGAAAGAGCGCTGGATCGCGTTATTACTAATATGCATATATGATTGCATAAACATTTCCAGACGTATCTGGCATGCATAAGATTTCTACAAGTGCCGATAGGGGGTAAATGGGCTTTATGAGTGATGAGCAGATGATCTATATCAGCCCCGACGATGATCTGACGAGTGTGCGTGAGCGTCTGGAAGGGGTGCTATCGAAGCAGGTCACTCTTATTATTCCTCCGCATACGCAATTGCGCAGTCATGTTGCCTGGAAGCTATTGCATGCGCGTGCTCGTGAGATGGGGAAGGAAGTCTTAATCATCAGTTCTGACCCGCAGATTCGGTCGGTCGCGCAGGCGGTGAAATTTAGAGTCGCCAATTCGTTAGAGGCTTCTCAATCGGGCCAGGTTCGCTCCTCTAGCAGCCGTTCCAGTCGCATCAGTTCAGTCGGTAAGGGAAAATCGTCGGGGGCATCCTCCCAACGTTCTGCTCCTGGTAAAGAGGCAGAGGGGCGTGGAACTGACAGCCCACGGTCGCGTCTGCAACGGCAGACGAGCCGCAAATCACCCGATGCGGGCGAGAAGTCGGGTGGCAAGCGGCCAGGTACTGGCGAGACGATTACAGGGAAGGTAAGTAATGTTATCCCGCCCGCTTTTCGCGTGCCGGACAAGCAATATGGGCAACCGTACGATTTCCGTATTGATACGGCCCCGCCTATTCAGCCACTGCCCCCGGAGCCAATTGAGGAGCCGGATCTGTTCCTGGAGGATTATCACCAGTCACAGGATATCCGCAAAGCCGCCAGCGGGGAGATCCCGCGGCAGCGGTTGCAAGAGGCCGCTGATGCGACCGCACGTATGCCTGAAGAGGATGCGCCCGAGGACGAATCGCTGCTTGCCCATAGACATACTCCATTGCCGCGTATTCAAGACGATCCCTACGAGTTTATGCAGGACTCGCAGCCTCCTCCCCCGGCAGAGCAAAGGGCCGCAGTATCAATGGAGGACATTGATACCAGTAAGCATGCGATCAGGGATATTTCTGAACCTCCGATAGAGATTGTTGAGGGTGAGATCGAGTATCAGGGCGACATGGGAGATTTTGTCATCCATGACGATAGCGACGCGCCTCCGGTAGCCCGACCGTCGCAGCCGCGCGATTTACGCCGCTCTGGTCGCACGGGCACGGCGGGCAAAGAGTTACAGCTTCCGCCGGAGCTGAATCGAGAAGAGGATGCTTTACCGCCGATAGCGGATGTGCCCACACGCGTGATACGACAGTCGCAGCCATTGCAGCAGTCGCGTCCACGTTCCGGGCCAATCAGGCCAGCCCCTTCCGCTCCCCGGCAGGTTCCAGGCGCTGCTACCGGAGCAAGGTCAACGCGCTCTCAGCCTATAGCACGCCCAGGAATGAGTTCTACCAGCGCGGGTCGTACGCGTGTCGGCGCGCAAACACGGTCTCAGAAAGCCACGCGCCGTAGGTTGAGCGCCGGTAATGCTCTGTTAATCGCATCCATTATTGCTGTGCTGGCAGTTGTTGGCTCGCTGGCTTACTTCGGCCCGTCGGCCTCGGTCTCCGTCACCCTCCCATCGCGGGATTATTTCCATGCCGTTCACCTGGTAGCACGACCGAATGTAGCGGCCAATGCTGCCCTTGCGGTTGTGCCAGCTCAAACGCAGATCAAGACCTTTACCGTCAGCGGCACCGGTACCGCAACGGGCAAAACGAAGGTGGGAACCGTCCCGGCCAGCGGAACCGTTTTCTTCACCAATAATGGCACAGCGCCGGTTGAAATTCCCACTGGCAGCGTTGTCGCGACCGGCGATGCCAATGCCGTATTGTTTGTGACGACCGCGGACGCCGTCATTTCGCCTGCTAATGCTACCCCGGCTCCTCCGCCCATCCCCGTACCCGTTCAGGCGCAGAAAGCTGGCGAGAGCGGCAATGTCGCGGCGGGAAGTATTACCACGATCCCAGACGATAGCCTGAACACGATTGCTCAATTCAATAAAGTCCAGCCGGCTAATCTCAAGTTAAAAGTGATCAATGATGAAGATATTACCGGCGGAGGTACAGGAACGGCTACCGTTGTCTTACAGCAGGATCTGGATGGAGTAAAAAAATCATTGCACGCTCAGGCTCAAGGAGATATTGATGCCTGGCTCAAGCAGCTCTCCGCCAATGGCGTCATGGGAAAAACCTCTGTCACGGATACGCTGGTGAACCCGCCTGGGGAGGGGCAGATTGTCAATAACGGAAGCTTCCCGGCTGTGTTGAAGATTGATGTCGCGGCGCTCTACTTGCCAGGAGCCTCGCTGCAGTCCGCTGCTCTTACCCAGCTCAACCGCTTTATTGTTAAAGATGGAGCGTACACAAATTACGTTGTAGTTGCCGATGCAAAGCACCCCGTTCGGATCGATGGGTTGCGGCAGAGTGCCGGGGATCTGGCAGGGATGACGCTTGACTTTACTGCCACGGCCAGGGCAACGCCAAATATTACTGTTGATGCCGTACGACGCATGATCGCGGGCACATCCATCGGAGATGCTCAGACACTTCTATCCAGCCGTATACCCGGGGTGCAGAAGCAGAACGTTGAGATCAAAGTTTCCCCTGGCTTCATATCCTGGGTGCCGTTCTTCCCTGGAAGGATCAATGTGATCTTCGTGCCAGGGTCGGTACCCCCGACAAAGCAAAAGCTTTGATGGTTTCAGTATGGTTAGTTTTTGCGAGCGTTCCTCTCCAGCCATTATAATATGGCACAGATAGTAGGCTCTGTAGGGGCAGGGCAACCGCAAGGGATTGCCCCTACCAGGGGTTGGCAACCCCGTAGGGGCAGGGCTGGCCTCTGCCCGCTAGCGTGGAACACTTCAAAGTACTATCGGGTCGCGTGGTTGTAGACAAAAACTCTTCTCTCTAGATAGAATACAGTGGGTTGGTTTGGTATAAAGGGAGGTATGGTGATAATGTATGGCACGATTGATAGCTCTAGATGTTGGTGAAGCCAGGATTGGTGTAGCAGTAAGCGATGCTACAGGCTTCCTGGCTTCTCCATATACCACGTTGCATGTCTCGCGCGACGAGCAACAGGTCTGGAGCGCGATCCAGCGCATTATTGAGGAGACAGAGGCGGAGGGACTCGTCATTGGCCTGCCGATCAGCCTGGATGGGCAGGTACATCAGCAGGGAGAGCGCGTACAGGCATTCGCGGAACGTTTGCAACCACATATTACTATTCCGCTAGTCTTTTGGGATGAGCGTCTTTCGACCGTCGAGGCGCAACGTCTACTGGCAGAGCGTGGTCAGGGGGATGAGAGGAAGCGTGGGCAACCTGGTAGGCATGGCGGACAGAGTGGGAGACAGCGGCCCCGGACGAAGCAGCGCAGACGAGGGCAGGAGATTGATGCTCTCGCGGCTGCCGTCTTCCTTCAGGATTATCTGAATCATCTGAGCAGCAAGGCGGAGGAAAAGAAACTATGAGAAAAACAGGCTCGCGATCAGCTATTGTTGCGGTTATTTTGCTTGGTTTTATTCTTTTCGGTGCCGGTTCTTATGCCTGGACTACCGCATCTGACATTTTCCAACCGGTCAGTCCTGCCGGTAAAGGCAAAACTATTCCCCTTGAAATTGTGAAGGGCGAATCAACCGCCCAGATTGCCGATGTGTTACAGGCCAAAGGATTGATAAAGAATGCGCTGGCATTTAGAATATGGGCGCGCATTAAAGGATTGGACACGCGTTTGCAGGCTGGCATTTACCGGAAGTTGAATACCAGCATGACCATCAGCGATATTACCGATCAACTGCTTGACGCTCAGCCGGATGCCGTGCGCGTCGTGATACCTGAGGGGTGGCGTCTGGAACAGATAGGGCTACGGTTTGCAAACTCCGGGCTAGTCAGGTTCAACATGCAAGATTTCCTCAAGTATACTAAAAATATCAATAGGTATCCTGACGCTGGCAAGTATCCCATCTTGCAAATTGTGCCCCAGGATCGGCCAACGATGGAAGGATTGCTCTTCCCAGCCAGTTATGAGGTGGCCGTTGATAGTACCGCCAGTGACGTTATCGGGATGATGTTGAAGACAACGAATGATGTGATCCAGCAAAATCATCTCGATAAGGTGGCCCAGCAGCATCAAATGAATCTGTATCAGATGCTGACATTAGCATCAATTGTCGAACGAGAGACGCTCTTTGATGAGGATCGTGCAAAAATCGCCAGCGTCTATTGGAATCGCCTCTATCGACCGAATGCGGAAACTGTAGGGCTTTTACAAGCTGATCCGACTGTGCAGTACGCGCGGGATACGTTGAACGCTCCGCAGACGTACTGGCTACCGTTGAATGATGTGGGTGGCAATATTGCTGCTGGTAGCCCCTGGAATACATATGTGAATAAGGGCCTGCCCCCGACGCCCATTTGTAGCCCGGGACTTGCCAGTATGCAGGTAGCTGCGGCCCCGCCGCAAACCAACCTGTACTTTTTCCTGGCGAAAAAAGATGGGCATTCCGTTTTCGAGTCAACGCTGGCACAGTTTTTGCAGGATAAGCAGAAGTATCTGCCCTGATCATTACCTGATATTGAGAGAAACTTTATGAATATAAACATCTGGCAATCACTGTTCTTGGGCCTGTTGCAGGGCATCACCGAGCTGTTTCCTATTAGCAGCTTGGGGCATACGGTGATTCTTCCAGGGCTTTTCGGCTGGGGGAATCTTGTCAGCGATACAGCCTGTGGCGGACAAAGTTGTTTCCTACCGCTGATTGTCGCTCTGCATCTGGGGACGAGTATTGCGCTGCTGCTCTACTTCTGGCGCGATTGGTTTCAGGTGGGTCAGACATTGGTGAAAAGCGTCAAAGAGGGCGAGGTGCGTCAGGGAACAGAGGAGTGGGTAAGCTGGCTGATTATTATCGGCTGCATTCCCGCAGGTTTGCTAGGTGTTTTTCTTGAGACGCCGCTCAAGCAACTCTTTGCCTCGCCGTTGATTGCAGCGACCTTTCTGGTGGTGAATGGTTCGGTCCTCTTTCTGGGGGAAAGCCTGCGCCGCCGCGCTGAAGCCGACTTTAAGTTACTCTCTCCCAGGGAGCGCGAGGCCCGTTTTCGCCCTCTGACCTCGCTCTCCTGGAAGGAGGCTCTGGTCGTTGGCTCTGCGCAGGCGCTGGCTCTTATCCCAGGCTTCTCTCGCTCCGGCATGACGATTGTGGCGGGATTGGGAGTGCGTCTGACTCACGAGGATTCAGCTCGCTATTCTTTCCTGCTTGGCACACCGATCATCTTCGCGGCTGCCGTCTTAGAGGTGCCCCTGCTGTTCCAGCAAACCCTCTCCATCCAGTTGATGATTTTTGCTGGCATGGTTATATCCGGCGTTGCAGCTTTTTTGAGCACGAAATTTCTGATGAAGTATTTCGAGACCGGGCGGCTTGATCCTTTTGCCTACTATTGCTGGGCGGTCGGGGCTATTGCGCTCGTTTTATTCCTGACGGTCGCTCGCGGCTCCCTATAAATGGGGCCGTGTCGAGCGCGCAGAGTTGGTTTTAGACTTTACTCCCTGGCTGAGTAGAGATCGTTACAACTCTTGTGCTTGTTTCGTTCTATCTGTAGAAAGGTACTTTTGTTTGTGCGGTATCTTTTATGGGTGGGTATTACTACCTGCATTTTTATCAGTTACTTCTAATTGAGAAGGAAGGGATTGGAATTGAAGAACCCGGCTGTTTTTTATGGAGCAATTATCGTTGCCGTTATCTCGCTTGCCCTGGCAATCTACTATGTGGTACCAGGTATTAACCATGTGCTGGTCAGCGGGAATCCGACCGCGATGCATCTAAAGCATGTGGCCTTATTCGGCGTCATAGCCGTGCTTGGCGTTGTTGCTGCTCTGGTGACACGTCCGAAAGCTGCTACAAACTAGCCAATGGCCTTTAAGAATAGGCAGAATACTCCTGGTATCCTGCCTATTCCAACACTTGCCCAACGATTTGAGCGTACCCTCGCAAAAACTCATCTGCGGTCATGGCTTTTTTCCCCTCCAATTGCACCTGCTTCGCTGCTAACAGCCCTTCGCCTGTAGTAACCACAAGGAGCCTGTGACCAGCTTCTTCTCCTATCCTTACGGTGCCCGGCGTTGTTGATGCATCTCCTTGCTGTGGTAACGCCTGCGCCTCCACAATTTTCAGTCGCTTCCCCTTCCAATGGCTGTAGCTGCCAGGCCACGGGGTGTAGGCGCGCACCTGTCGAGCGATGGCAGTGGCAGACCGGTGCCACTCGATCTCCCCATCTTCTTTACGCAACATGCGCGTATGTGATGCCAGGTGATGGTCCTGCGCTGTTGGCGTGATCTGTTCCGCTATCCATAAAGGCAAAGCTTCTAACAGCGCCTGAGCACCCAGGTGAGCCAGTTTGACGGTGAGGATACCGGTCGTGTCGTCTGCTGCTATGGGGATACGACGCGTGAGCAGCACGGGACCTGTATCGATGCCAGCGTCAAGTAGCATGATGCTAATGCCCGTTTCTGGGTCGCCTTGCAAAATAGCGTTGGCGATAGGATCGGGGCCGCGATACTTTGGCAAAAGCGAGGCGTGAATATTCAGCGTGCCATAACGGGGTTGGTCAAGCACCGCCTGCGGCAAAATCTGCCCGAAGGCGGCGACGATATAGAGATCGGCATGATAGGCTGCCAGCGCGTCGTTGTTTTCCTGCTTTTTGAAGGAGCCGGACTGCCAGACCGGAATGCCATGCGCCAGCGCCACCTGTTTGACCGGAGAAAAAATAATTTCGCGTCCCCGTCCTGCTGGCTTGTCTGGCCGCGTGATGACTGTAACTATCTCGTAGCCCTGCGGCAAAAGATTGCCCGGGGCTGAGCGTTCAATCAGTGCTTCAAGTGCCGGAACCGCGAATTGCGGCGTTCCCATATAGATAATACGTAACAAGCTGCTTCTCCCTACCTTCTTTATGGTTCTCTGGTATCTCAGAGTAGCATATCCAGACTATCTTATCATTCCCAGCCAACCTGTGCTATACTTGCAGGTATCTTGTGTCATGGAGAGAGACCCCGCTGCATTTCCACTTGACAACCCTGGGTAGGGCATGTATAGTGTCCCTCAAGGGAGGTGGAGAGAGCGTACGGTGATCTCGACCCGCTTGAGGATACTGAAATTGGAATGCCCACGATTTTTCACCTGCAGAACCTGCGGTGCTGCCTGCGCAGCATCGTTCGCTTTTGGTATCAGCGCAACAGTTCCTCCGCCGACCGATCCGCCGATGATGATGCAGCGAGCTGATGAGGTAAATACGGTTTTACGCATGCTCAACGATGCTCAGACCGGCGCTGTCATGCTGATAGGCACCCCTGGCGTAGGCAAATCGACCCTCGCGGCTCTGCTGTATCACCGTCTCCTGCGCGCAAAGCAGGAGAATATGCCAGCGCCCTCTCACCTGGTATGGTTGACACTCAATACCTATACTACTGTTCCCGATATGATTGCTGCCATCCTCAACGGCATCGGTGTCAAAGAGCCTGGCTTCTTTCTACTGCAAGCGGAGCAGCAGATTACCTTGTTGCAGCACACTCTGCGCGGCCTGCAGACAAATACTCTGGTGATCCTGGATCAGTTTGAGGCTCTGCTGCATCCTGAAACGGAGCAGGGCGTGGCCGGGCGAGAATCGTTGCCACTTTTTCTAGGGATGCTGCAAACTGATCTCGGCAGCAGCCGAATCGTGCTCACCGGCTATAGCAATCCATACGATCAGGCGGAGATGGACGCTGTGGAGATGCGCATGCGTTCGTATCTCGTCTCGCGCATCAGCATTCCAGAAGGGATTGCCTTGCTCCAGCAGCGAGGAGTGCGAGGATCGCCTAAAGAACTATCGCTTATCTGGCAGCGGTGTGGCGGTCATACCTTTGCTCTTGTGCTCTTTAGCGCCCTGGTTCATCTCAGCGGCATTGCTTTAAGCTACCTGCTCGACGCGCCCGATTACCAACCTATGTGGGCAGGTGAAGTCACGCTGCATATTATCGCGGCCCTCTATCAGTTTCTTAATCCCGTGCAGTATGCACTCATGCGCGCTCTCAGCTTCTTCTATGAGCCGGTGTCCTTAGAAGGCATTATTATGACAATCACTGCAAACGGTTCTTCGGCTGAAATTGAGCTGCGCAAACGCTGCGGGCAGGAATTGCAAGTATTGATGGGATTGTCGCTTGTACAAACAATGACGAACGCGTCCGGCGCTATGGGCTACCTGCTGCATCCATTGTTCCGCCTGTACATTTTAGAACATTACCTGGAGGGGAGAGATCAGCCTTTTCGGGAGCAATTGGCAGCTCTTGGGGTCAGCAGCTCCGTCAATCCCATGCCTGGCGGACCCGAGTCGTTGCAGGTCGCGCTGGCTGCTGGCTACATGCAGGCAGCCGCCTATTATCTGCACCTGGTACGCATGTCCTGCCCTCCTCGTGGGCAACGCAAGGGGTTGCAGGATATCGAGCCAATCATCTCAGCCGTGCGCTACCTGTGCCTGGGCTGGCGTTGGCAGCGCGCCTGTGATCTGCTCTTTGACGAGGGGCTGCACGAGTGTATGGTACAGTGGGAGGCGTGGCACGCGCTGATTGGCCTCTATACGACTTTGTTGTTGCCCCAGGGAACGCTGAAACAGAGCGATGAGGGGCTGGTGCGCAGCCTTGTCGGGGTGCTCTATGGTCGCATAGGCGAGTATCAACAGGCCCATGCATTGTTAGAGCAGGCGCTGACGATTCAGCGCCAGATCGGCGATCTGCCTGGAGAAATTACCACGCTGATCAACCAGGGCGAGCTATTACGCCTTCAGGGAGAGCACAAGCTGGCGCAGGCTAATTTTGAACGAGCGTTATCGCTGAACCAGCAACGGCAAGATGCTCCAGCTCAGATGATGATATTACATAATCTCGGGCTGATCTTTCATGGAGAAAAGAACTACCCCGAGGCGCTAAGCTACTATGAAGCCGCGTTGCATGTTATCCACGCCCGCAATTTACGCGACGAGCTGTATACAGGTCAGATTCTGACCAATCTTGGCATGGTATTATATGAGCAAGGCAGATACAAAGAGGCGCTGGCTGTCCTGCTGGCCGCTTTACGACTCAGGCAGACACAAAACGATCCAACGGCGATAGCGTTGGAGCGCTTTCTGAATACGCTGGAGCAAAAAATAGGAACTCCTGCCTATGCTCAGTTGCGCCACGATGCGATAGAGGTGCAGCAACAGGTACTCTCTCGCTTTATGTCAGCCAATATGCGACAATAGGTACCGAGATATCCCTTGCCGAGCGACTGAGCGCTCCCACGATGAATCGGGGAGCTACGAGACGCGGGAGCGTCGTTGTCGCTCGGAATAGCGAGACGGGTGCAGAAACGTTTCCTATGGTGCATGTTGTTATTTCCCGTAATGAAAGAGGGTTTTGTATGTCTACCTCTACTTCTAGCTCACAAAAATCACAGGCAGAAGCTGGGACAGTAGTCTCGACCTCTGGCAGAACGGTTCAGGGCTGGTTGCTCATTCTGTTAGTATTTGTTGCGGGCGCAACCTCGCTCGCGGTTGAACTGTCTGCTTCGCGCTTGCTCGCCCCTTATTTTGGCACATCATTATTTGTGTGGGCGAACCTGATCGGCCTGATCCTGCTGTATCTCACCATTGGTTACTATGTGGGGGGACGGGTAGCTGATCGCTATCCGCGTCCGGCTGTATTATACTGGCTCACTATCATCGCGGCACTGATGATAGGCGCGATTCCCTTTGTCTCGCGGCCCATTCTTACCTGGTCGCTGACGGCATTTGCCACCTATTCAGTGAGCGTATTTTATGGCTCCCTGGTCTCTGTGCTGCTGCTTTTCGCCATTCCGATGATTCTGCTTGGCTGCGTCTCGCCCTTTGCGATCCGCCTGCGGATTGAGCAGGTGGGCAGATCGGGACATACTGCCGGGCTACTCTATGCGATCTCCACAGCGGGCAGCATTCTCGGAACGTTTTTGCCGGTGCTGGTGTTCATCCCTAACATTGGTACGTATCGCACCTTTCTTGTCTTTGCGGCCTCATTGATGATCGTTTCAGTGATTGGTCTGGCGGCAGCGCGAGGCGGTAGCTCCCAACCTCCTAAGGTGAACGTGAGTAATACCCTGCTCACTATTATCCTGCTCGTGATCCTCACTTCTGGTCTGGCTAACCTGGAAGCGCAGGTACAGATCAAACGCCCCAGTGGAACCGGCAACGGCGGCGTGATGCTCAAGGAGGAGGAATCGGTCTATAACTATATTCAGGTCGTCCAGGTGGGGGAGGAGACGCAGTTGATCCTCAATGAAGGGCTGGGCATTCACTCGATTTACAATCCCAGGCATGTGCTGACTCAGGGTCCCTGGGATTATTTTATGATTGCCCCCTATTTTAACAATCCTCCCTTTACGTCTTCGCAGGTAGGCCGGGTATGTATTATTGGCCTGGGTGCGGGTACGACGGTCAGGGAGTTCAGCACCGCTTATGGGCCGATCCCGATTGATGGGGTTGAGATCGATAATGATATTGTCAACCTGGGGCGACAGTATTTTCATATGCAAGAGCCTAATTTGAATGTGATTGTGCAGGATGGGCGCTATTTCTTACAGACGACGCCGCGCAAATACGATGTGATCGGCATCGATGCCTACCAGCAGCCCTATATCCCGTTTCAGCTCACCACCACCGAGTTTTTTCATATCGTGCGCTCTCACCTGACTCCCACCGGGGTGGCCGTGATCAATGTCGGACGTACCAACCGGGATTTTCGCCTGGTCACTGCCCTGGCGCAAACGATGCGGGCGGTTTTTCCGAACGTTTATATCATCGATAGCCTGCGTTTCTCCAATAGCCTGGTGATCGGGACCAACGCTGCAACCTCGCTCGGCAACTTTAGCGTCAACGCCAGTCAACTTACCAATCCACTGTTACAAAGCGTTGCCACTGATAGCATTGAGAGCGGTCATATTCGTGAAGAGCAGCATGCTAATGCCTATTTTACCGATGACCGTGCCCCTGTTGAGCAACTGATCGACGCTATCATCTTCGGCGAAGTGCAAGTACAGAATAGTAAAAAATAGCTATCGGCGTGGGGAGGAGCTAACCACCTTGCTCCTCCTTCCTACTTATAGCAAGCCTGCGATTCGAGCAATTGTTTGAAGCGTTGCTGCGCGGCAGTCATGCTATCAAGCACAGAAGCGAGGGCCTGAGCATCGGTAACGGCAGCATCGGCGGGGATCTCAAAATCCTGAATCCAGGTCATCTTGACGCCTTTTTCGACAGGTTTATAGTGCCAGGCCAGGTGAATGCTGCGAAACGGTGAGGTGGGGATGGCGCGCTGTATGATAGCGATACGCGCTTTATAATCCAGAATGCACCACGATTGCCACGTTTTGCCCATTGTATCGGTTAGCTCAAAATCCAGACGAGCAAACCAGCCGGAGCGGTGCATTGTCAGCACGCGCGCGTCTCTGTACTCCTTAAATAATTCGGGCCAGCGTTCAATGTCGTTGGTAATGGCGAAAACCTGGTCAGGATCGTTGTGAATAACAATAGACTGTTCTGCTCTGGGCACAAATATTTCTCCTCTCCTGGATGCTTGCTACAAAAGCAATGCACCTCTTGATAGTACTATGTTGTGATGTAAAAAGGGCTGGAACGGCATATCTTTACCAAAATTTGGTATATGGAAATTTATCAAGTTAGCTGTAAAAGTTAGCAAATCTTATCTGACGAGCTTAATCACGCACGCTATGGGTTAAGTTACTAGAAGCTATAGCATGCGATCAGACAGGCGATAAGTGCAAATAAAATAGCATAGTCTGCGAGGAGGTGTCAAGTTGCTGGCATATTTGGCAGGAGGGAGACAACTGTCACAAACTCAAATTGGTCGGTGTCTTATATTGCAGTAACCCCATTTCAGTACCCTCAAGCGGGTCGAGGAGCCATGAACTCTCTCATCCCTTGAGGGCAGTATAGGCGTTAAACCCGAAGATGTCAAGGAGAAATGTATTTAAGGGAATAGAGGACATGCCGTCAGACTTGAAAAACGCGTCAATTGGTATAACAACTGACGCGGGGACATTTGAAGCGATCTTCATGCGCTATTATCCGCTGATCTATCAACTGGCTTATCGCTGCACAGGTCAGCAGGATGAGGCAGATGATATTGCGCAAGAGGTGTTTCTGCGTTACTATCGGGTGCCACCGCGAGCTACGAGTGAAGGGGAGCGGCGAGCCTGGCTGTGTCGCGTTGCTACGAACCTGAGCCTCAACGCTCTACGGGCTAAGCAACGTCGCATCGATCACGAGGAGCGTGGCGGCAAGCGGCTCTTGGCCGGAGAAACTGATCTATCAGTCCGCGATGATCCTGAGCAACATGCCCTGATGGTTGAACAGGTTGATCTGGTGCGCTCCGTGCTCGCTGAACTACCGGAGCGCCAGCAAAGCTATCTTTTACTGCGTAGTATCGGTTTAAGTTATGCGGAGATTGCCCAGACAACCGGCGTCGCTCAAGCTTCTGTAGGGGCGCTATTGGCACGCGCAGAACGCGAATTTCGGAGGAAATATGATGAACGAATCGCAGCAGCCCAGATTAGATGAGGAGGGTCTGGATGCTGATCTCAGCCAGGAGACCTATGATTTGTTAGCAACTCTGGCGCCTGCTCCGGGGGAAGCTTCCCAGCCTTCGGTGGCTTTTGCAAAGTTACAGGCAAAACTGAAAACACAACGCTATCGCGAAGTTGCTTCTCTCTCACCTTTGCCAGTGCAAGAGGGGCAGGTGTTGACGCGATCCGGCAAGCGCCGGTCTCGCTCGCGCTGGATTATGGCAGCGGTCGCGGCGGCCCTGGCTCTTCTGCTGATACTGCCCAACGCCAATGTACTGGCTCAGCAGTTTTTCTCGCTGTTCCGCGTGCAGCAGTTCCAGCCCGTCACGATTAACCCGCAGCAAGTCAACCGTAATCTTGTTCTGGACCTGGCGAGCTTTGGTGATACGCAGCTCCAGTCCGATAGCAGCATCGACTATCCCAGGAATCCGACGAAAGCGGAGGTTGAGCAGTATACCCATTTCTCATTCCTGCTGCCTAAAAGGCTTCCTGATGGTGTGGGCAATACTGTCAATTTCTCTATCATTCACGCAGAGCATGCCACCTTTGCGTTCAATATGACCAAAGCACGCGCGTACCTGAAGAAGATCGGTGATGATGCTATAGCCATTCCCGCTCAATTGGAGGGCGCCACTTATACCATCACGCTCTCTCCTGGTGCCATCGCGAATTATACGAACTGTGCGGCGGGCGATACGCAGGGGGCCAATGCTGCAAAATCTGATGCAGTTCAGTGCAAAGTGGGCAGCCAGTTCTCGCTGGTGGAGATCCCGGCTCCCACCATTGATAGTACGGGCAAAGCATCGATCAACGATCTGCGCGACTTTATGCTCTCATTGCCCCATTTGCCTGCACCTGTTCGAGATCTGCTGTCACATGTTGATGTGCAGAGCGGAACGGTACCGGTGCCCATGCCTCCGCAGGCCGATTCGCAGAATGTGACGGTTCGGGGAGCGCAGGGAGTCCTGGTGAGCGATCAATCTTTGGGCGAGAGCATCCTGCTGTGGCAAACTCACAATATGGTGTACGTCATCACAGCCCATAGTAGTAATCGCGCACAACTGGTCGCTGCTGCTAATTCGTTAGGCTAACATACCCGGCTGATCGCTGACATGCAGTTAAGGGTCGCAGCACACAAGCAACTGGTGTTTGTGTGCTGCGACCTGCGCACAGCAACCCTGGTCAGTGCGTAACGTAATAGGTATGCTACGTAAAGGGAGACAACTGCCCTTAATAATTTATATGTATTCAATGAGGTGTATGTTTACATGGTAATGACTGATGCAAATGTCAATGCGACAGGCTCGCGTAGTAGTGAGGTGGTGTTGAATACCCAGCATCTCTCTAAACGCTATGGCAAGCGGCTCGTTGTCGATGATCTTAACCTGGCAGTTCATCGCGGCGAGATTTTTGGTTTTCTTGGCCCCAATGGGGCTGGCAAGACGACAACGATCCGCATGGCGCTTGGCCTGATCACTCCTATCTCTGGTAATGTTGCGATCCTGGGGCAGGATGTCCGGCTGCACAGGGCGCATATCTTACCACGCGTAGGGGCGCTCATTGAGACGCCTGCGCTCTATCTCTACATGTCTGGGCGCGATAACCTGCGCGCCGTTGGCTCGGTGCTCGGCTCCGTGCCGGAGAAGCGCATTGACGCCGTGCTCGAACTGGTCGGGCTGCAAAAGCGCCAGAAGGACCGCGTGCGAACCTATTCTCTGGGCATGAAGCAGCGCCTGGGCGTTGCCATTGCCCTATTGCAAGATCCCGATCTGCTGATCCTGGACGAGCCTGCGAACGGCCTGGACCCGGCGGGCATTGTTGAGATGCGCGACCTGATGCATCGCCTGGTCGCAGAGGGCAAGACCGTCTTTATCTCCAGCCATCTCCTGACCGAGGTGCAGCAAATTTGTACCCGCGTCGCGATTATTAATCTGGGCAAGCTCGTGACCGTCTCGACGATTGAAGAGCTAACCCGGGGTCAAAATGAGTATGCTGTAAAGGTGGAGCGGGCGCAGGAAGCGTTAGCTCTGCTAAAATCGCAGCCCTGGGGCAAGGATGCGCGCCCTGGTAATAATGGCCTGCTCATTACGCCGGCCCCCGATGGCAGGGGACGCGATCTCAATCTTTTCCTGGTGAATGCTGGCTTTGTACCCGATAGTCTCGGCCTGGCGACCCAGGATCTGGAGCAGGTTTTCCTGCGCCTGACGAACAGTGGTCAAGGAGGTGTGCAGTGAGCGCATCTATCGCATCTGGAGAAAAAACAAAGCTTCATACGTCAACGCCCAGCTTTCTAGGCATCTTGCGGGGCGAATTGCTCAAGATTTCTCGCCAATGGGCAACCTGGCTAATGCTGCTGCTCTGGCTCGGCGTTATTTGCCTGCCCTATCTGCTCATCTTCACTTCACCTGATATTAAAGATACCCTGCTCCATCATGCGTTGCCGTTCTTCTATAGCCGGACGGAGGGGAATCTGGCCATATTGCGCGTGTTCAGCGGCTTTTTCCTCATCATTCTGACTGCCAGCGTGATAGGTCTGGAATATCAGCTTGGCACTATCCGTCTCCTGCTGGCGCGTGGCGTCGGGCGATTGCAGTTGTTAGGGATGAAGTTACTGACCGTCATCCTTGTGGCGCTGGTGTTGCTGGCCGTCGGTCTCCTGCTGAACATGCTGCTAACATACCTGCTCGTCTTGCTGGTCACAGGCAATCTGGACCCGCTGCAATCGCTCACGCCGGCATTCTGGGCTGATATACGCCTGTACGTTGTGACGATTATGATCAATATGGGTGTGACCATCTTGATGGCGACCGCGATGTCCGTGCTAGGCCGCTCGCTGACGATTGGCCTGAGCGCGGCCCTGATCTGGTTTCCGGTTGACAATATTGGTACGGTCATTATGGCGCTTGCCAATCGCATTACCCATAACGACTTCTGGTTGAACGTGACCGCCTATTTCCTCGGCCCCAATTTGAATATGCTGGCAAAAACGCTTTTGCCAGATGGGGCGCAGGATATTGGGGCGTCGCCGCTGGTGAAGGTCGATAGCAATCATATTCTGCTCGTTGCTCTCGTCTACGCGCTGATCTTCATCGTCACGGCCATTGTGCTCACATGGAGGCGCGACGTCAAGGAGTGAGAGAGGTGCCACAGGAATCGCCCGCTGTCGAGGTCGAAAATTTACGCAAGGAATTCCTTGCTGAAGGGCTGAGCTCTCCCTTGATGAATCGGGGAGCTACAGGACGCACTAGCGGCGTTGCCCTTCAGAATTTAAAGGTCTATCATCAGCTCGTCGCGGTGGATGACGTTAGCTTTGTCATGCACCGTGGCGAGGCTTTCGGCTTTCTTGGCCCTAACGGAGCAGGCAAAAGTACTATTGTCAAGATCATCACCGGCCTGGTCAAACCCACATCTGGGACAGTCAGAGTGCTGGGGCGACCTGTGGATGATCTGGAGATGCGGCGCAAAGTTGGTTATCTGCCGGAGCTACCTAATTTTCATCGCTGGCTGCGAACGCGAGAGTTTCTGGAGTTCCACGGGCGGCTCTACGGGCTACACGGCGCTACTCTGGCTAAACGGTGCGCCGAAGTGCTGGTCCTCGTTGGTCTGGAGGGACGCGAGCAGCAGAAGCTAGGGGCATTTTCTAAAGGGATGCTGCAACGCATCGGCCTGGCGCAGGCGCTGCTCAATCGACCCGAGCTGATTATTCTGGATGAGCCGGTGTCCGGCCTCGATCCGGTGGGCCAGAGCGATATGCGTAATATTCTGCTGCGCCTCAAAGCGGAAGGGACCAGCGTTTTCCTTAATTCCCACCAGCTTGTTGATGTTGAGATGATCTGTGATCGGGTGGCGATTATCAATCGGGGCAAGCTCTTGAAAATAGGGCCGCCCCAGTCGCTTTTCGATGAACCCCTCACAGTGGAACTGCATGTGGATCGGGTGAGCGACGAACTGCTGCGTCATCTTGGCTCTCTCTCCCTGGCAGTCCGGCAGGTTGAGGATAAACCATCTCATCTGCTTGTCGAAGTGCAAAATGAGGAGCAGGCAGCCGATATTGCCGCTGGCGTTCATGATTGTGGAGCGCGACTCTATATGATGATCCCGCACGGTCGCTCGCTCGAAGATCTCTTTTTGCGTACCATCGGCGCATTGCGTCACGATCAGTAAGGGAGAGTATAGGAGTGTTGTTAATCGCGCGCTTTACCTTCAAAGAGGTTATTCGTCGCCGTCTCTTCCTGGCCGTCTTGCTACTAAGCATTTTCATGCTGGGCGGCTTCGCGCTGCTATTCAATTATGCCGTTGATCATACGCGCGTTCCCGCTGGTATTGATCCACAACTGTATAGTTCCGCTCTCGGCATCTTTGCCATTGTGCCGATCATCTGGTTAGCCTACCTGCTCAGTAGCTTCATGACGATTATCATGGCGGCAGGTATGATCTCTGGCGAAGTAGAGGCCGGCACGTTTGTCGTGATGGTGCCCAAGCCGCTGAGGCGTTACGAGATCGTTTTTGGCAAGTGGCTATGCCATAACTTGATTCTGGGAACCTATACCGCTTTGCTCTTCTTTGGCTTCACGGCTATTATCTATTGGAGGACAGGATACTGGCCTGAACAGGCATTGAATGCCGTTGGCATGCTTGAACTGGGGGTGCTGGTGCTGCTAGCATTGATGACGTTGAGTAGTGCGCTGATGCCAACGACTGTCAATGGCGCTATTGCGCTGGTGTTATTTATCAGCGCGCAAATCGTCAATGTCATATTGTATATTGTCCAGATCATCGCGCCGGACAAAGTGCAGACCTTCCGGGACATTTCCATTGTCATTAATCTGGTCATGCCCACCGATGCCCTCTGGCATGGCTCTTCGTATTATCTCACTCCTACAACCGCTTTGAACGTATTGCAGCAGTTCAGTATGAGGAGTCCATTTGTGGGAACGGAGCCAGCTCCTTTAGCTATGATCATCTGGGCTGTCATCTACTGCGTAGTTCTGCCTATGGGGGCGGCGTGGTTTTTTCAGCGGCGGGATTTGTAAGGCGAAGAAGAACCTGTCCTCGCCTTACAAGTTGCCATCCCGACTTATTGCATCGTCCCGGTCCAGGTGCCGGTCTGCCCATCGATTGTCAGAGGACCGACGCCTTGATCGCAGTTGATGATGAACCTGTCGAAAGATGCGCCACCGCTGATTGTCGTCGCATTTGTAAACGTACCTTCCAGGTGTAAGTTCGTGAAGGGCGTAGTCGCAGGGCAGGTGACCGTGATACCATCTTTTGTGAAGGTGAATTTGGCGTTGGTAACGGTCTCCGTATACGTAAGCCTTCCGGCTTTATATGTCCCACTACACGTCTGAGTTGTGGCAACAGTAGCGGCGACGCCGTTCGTTGTCTCATTATGGGTAATCGGTTTGCCGTCGTCGTTATCGCCACAAACCGTTCCCCCCTGAGGGTCCGCGTGACCTGTGATGTGCAAGGTCTGTGTCCCGGGACCGTTTTGATTGGCCGAATTACTGAATGTGATCGTCGCCAGTACTGTGCCGGTTACATCGTCGGGCGGCGCGCCATTAGGGCCGGGGGTATGAGCCTCTCCCTGTGGCACAACCATGATCTTTGAGCCGATTTTCGTCGTATACCCATCGGCGTCTTTGGCGGTGATGGTATGATTGCCCTGCGTCCAATTATCGTCTACCGTCAAGTCTGTTGTGACAGCCCCATCCTTGTCACTATGAGCGGCCTGGCTCCCGGGAGCAGGCGCGCCATCTAGCAGGAAGGTAATAGCTTCGGACCCTGAGAATTTTTGGCCGATGATATGGAAGGTCGTGGTGGTTGAGCCTGCCGGCAGTGTGCCGACTTTATAATTACTCGTCACCGTAATGACCGGCTGTGGCCGCGTGAGAATATAAATGAGCACACCGCCTCCGCCGGCTCCCAGAACCACAACAACCGCCAGCACGATCAGCAGGATTTTCAAGCCCCGGTTCGACTTCTTAGGCGCAACGGGCGGCGTATAGGGGTAAGGAGTAGGAGCAGGAGCATAGGCTTGCGTAGCTTCCCCTCCTCCCGCGTACTGGGGATATGGCTGTTGTTGCGCATAGGGATAAGGGGGCGGCGTGGGGGGATAGCCCTGAGGAGCGCCACCGGTGATAGGCTGCTGATATGGTTGTTGTTGCGCAGGCATGTAAGGGGGAGGCGTTGGGAAATTCTGCGGGCTGCTACCCCCTGAGTTGGGTTGCTGATATGGTTGTTGTTGCGCAGGCATATAGGGAGGAGGCGCAGGAAAATTCTGCGGAGAGCTACCCCCAGTGATAGGCTGCTGAAGCGGTTGCTGTGCGGGTGGATAAGGGTAGGATGGTGGCGTGTCCTGCGGCGGTGGAAATGATGGTTGCCCTGCCGCTGCATTGGGATCTGGAGTGCCCTGCCCCTGATTGCTCTCTTCGTTGGTCATAGCCGTTTTCACCTCTCAAAAGAATTAGATAATGGCTGAGTCTTTAGTATACATGAAAAATACGTATGACAGTAAAAAAAGTTACCTGTACAATTTATTCTGCGGTGCTGTTAATATAGACGTTGCCGAATGGAAGACATAAAATGATGTCTTACGCTATAAAACAATCCTCACGATTGCTGCATAGGTTTGAGGAATATGCAGCAATATTACAGAAGCTCTGTCTTTAAGAAGACTGGAAGAATATTGTACAAGGTGAGGGTTAAGAAAATGTTGAGAAAACATTGAGGAATGGTTAAGAAGGATGGAAAGGAACCGAACAAGTATCATATTACGCTATCAGAAATAGCATCTGGCGAGGAAAGAAAGGAAAAAGCCATCCTGGTACGCTGTAGCGTGTTGGAAGAGTCTGAGAGAGAAGTTTCAACCTGAGCGGAAAGGCTGAACAGCTTGCGTATGGGGCAAAGCTGTAAGTGATGGTCGAGCTGATTCCATAGGCGTGAAGTGCGGTATGGTGGCTTGGGTGCCGTATCCCTTGTACTGATCAAATCCATACAAGGGATACGCTTCGTGATCTTGCCGGTGAAGCAGGATGTTTTTTCAATGGCGGGACTTGTAAGGCGCAGCAAAAAGCGTTTTTGCCTTATACATTGCTACTGCCGGTTTGTTGTTGTATTGTGCCAGTCCAGGTGCCGGTATCTGCATCGACGGTCACGGTGCCGACGCCCTGATCACAGTTGACAGTGAACTTATCAGATGAAGCGCTCCCGATGATGGTCGTTGCGTTCGTAAATGTGCCATCGAGGCGCAGGCTGACATAAGGAACAGTCGCGGGACAGTTGGCGGTGACGCCGTTGTTGGTCAAGGTGAATGTGGCGCTGGTCACCGTCTCTGTAAAAGAGAGCCTTCCCGCTTTGTAAGTCCCGCTACACGTCGCGGTGAGTGTAACAGTGGCTGTGATACCGTTCTTTGTCTGATTAGCGGTAATCGGTTTGTTATTGTCACCATCGCCACAGACCGTACCACCTTGTGGATCTGGGAGACCTGAGATAGTCAGGTGTCGTGTCTCAGAGCCGTTTTGATTAAGTGTGATCGTCGCGAGCACCATGCCAGTTGTATCATCGGGCGGGGCACCATTAGGACCGGGAGTATGTGCCTCTCCCTGTGGCACAATCGTGATCTTTGAGCCGGTTTGTGTTGTATACCCATCAGCATCTTTGGCGGTAATGATATGATTGCCTGGCGTCCAGCTCTCATTTACTGTTAAGTCCGTCGTGATGTTCCCATCCTGGTCGCTATAAGCGGCCTGGCTCCCAGGAGCGGGCACGCCGTCCAGCAGGAAGGTGATGGCCTCCGAACCTGAAAATTTTTGACCTCTGACGCGGAAGGTTGTGCTGGTTGAGCCTGCTGGGACAGTACTGACCGCATAGCTACTCGTCACGGTAATGACCGGTTGTGGTCGTGTGAGAGTATAAATGAGAACGCCACCACTGGCTCCCAGTACTACGATAACCGCCAGCACGATCAGCAGGATTTTCAGGCCGCGATTAGACTTCCTGGGTGCAACTGGCGGCGTATAGGGGTAGGGAGGGGAGGGAATATAGGTTTGGGCGGCTTCTCCACCCCCCATGTATGGAGGATAGGGCTGTTGCTGCATAGGCGGATAAGGAGGCGGTGTTGGGGAATAGCCCTGAGGAGCGCTTTCCATGATTGGCTGGTAATATGATTGCGGCGGCGGAGGGGCGGGTGTGTAAGGATAGGAAGGTGGTGTGCCCGGCGATGGTGGGTATGGTGGCTGCCCTCCGGCTGCATAGGGATTTGATGCTGCTCGCTCCTGGTTCCTCTCTTCGTTGGTCATAGTCGATTTCACCCCTCAAAAATGAATAATGGCCGAATCTTACAATACATGAAAAATACGTATGACAAGCCCAAAAGTTACCTGTATAATTATCTGCTGCGGTGCTGCTAATATAGACGTTGCCAGACAAGAGATACAAAATGATATCTTGCAACATCAACAATCTCCACTTATTGCTGCATGGATTTGAAGAATATGCAGCAGCGTCACTGAAACTCAGCCTTTGTCAGCACTGGAAATAATTGTACAACATGAATGTAAAGAAAATGATTGAAAAGGGATTGAAAAAGAAAAAGACGGGTTGTGTGCTATAGCTTGCTGGAAGAATCTATGCGGGGAGTTTCACTCAGAGCAAAAAGGCTGAACAGCTCGCGGACGGGAGCGAAGCTATGACGATGGTAGGGAGTGGCCCCGTGTGCGTGGAGTGCGGCGAGATGGGCTTCGGTACCGTATCCCTTATGCTGATCAAAGCCGTAGAGGGGGTACGCTTCGTGCAACTGGAGCATCAGGTGATCGCGGGTAACTTTGGCGATGATGGAAGCAGCGGCGATAGAGAGGCAGCGAGCGTCTCCCTTGATAATCGAGCGTTGTGGTAGAGCAACGGTGGGCAGGAGCAAGGCATCTAAGAGCAACGCCTGAGGTGCTGGAAAAAGTTGGGCAAGCGCGGTTTGCATTGCATATTTCGTGGCCTGTAGAATGTTGCGCTCGTCAATCATTTCAACCGAGCCAACGCCGACGCTCACGGCCAGCGCGTGCTGAATAATCACATCATAGAGGCGTTCCCGATTTAGTCGCGTGACCTGTTTAGAGTCCTGAACGCCCGCGAGCTGTTCCATGAGCTGCGTTGTATCGGCTGCGAGGGGAAGAATCACGGCGGCAGCTACCACCGGTCCCGCGAGGCATCCGCGTCCAGCTTCATCCAGGCCAGCCACAAAGGAATAGCCCTGTGCGAACAGGGCCATTTCTTCCTCTAATGTGGGCATTGCCTTAGGCTTAGGCGTTATCATCGGCTGTGCGGATTGCAGCAGCTTTAGCTTCAGCCCGTGCGGCCTGCGCAGCTTCTTTTTCTGCTACCTGTTTGGCAGTCATCGGGCGCAGTTCCTTCAGGCGGGCAGCCTTGCCGGTAAGACCACGCAAATAGTAGAGCTGTTTGCGGCGTACGCGAGCGTGGCGCAGCACTTCGATCTTCTCAATGCGGGGAGAATGAACTAAGAATGTACGTTCGACGCCAACGCCATTGGTGATGCGGCGTACAGTAAAGTTGCGATTGACGCCGCCGCCACGGATGCGCATAACAACGCCTTCAAATGGCTGAAGACGCTCGCGGTTCCCCTCAACGACTTTCACTTGCAGGCGAACGGTATCGCCCGACTTAATTTCTGGTATGTCCTTCCGTAACTGAGCACTTTCGACAGCGTCAAGCAACGCCCGGCCTGCTGGCTTCGTTACAGCTTCTTTGTCGGCCATCCCTTTAACCTCCTATGCGCTCATTGCTCGGCAACGGTGAACAGATAGAGTGGCGGAGCATTGGGCGCGAGAACTTACTTTGTATTAAGCTGTTTCATCAGGCGTGACTTGCGGCGAGCCGCATTTCTCTTATGAATGACGCCCTTCTTGGCGGCGCGGTCCAGTTCGCTGACAGCGGCCCTGACAGCGACTGTGGCGTCCTCCGCCTTTACGCTGGTGCTGGCGATTGCCGCACGCGCTTTGGTGACCTGTGTTTTTACAAGCGATTTAATGCTGCGATTATGTGCGCGGCGCTTCTGCTCCTGGCGCATGCGCTTCTCAGCAGCGGCATTATTGGGCATGTGAGTCTTAATCCTCCCCGAAACGTCTGCCCCTTCTCTATGGGCCAATTGATAAAAATGCCGACAACCCTGTCGGACTCAGTATAGTGCCCGTAGATTATAGCAGAAGCCCTCTGGATATGTCAAACAAAAAATCAGGTGTCCTGTAGGGGCAGGGCTGGCCCCTGCCCTCTTAGCCCCTTTGCGAACGCTAACCGGATTAATAAACGATAACCGCCGTTCCATAGCTGGTATTATGGTAGAGCCAGCCCGCCAGATCCTCCTGCACATTGATGCAGCCGTGGCTGCCATTGTACGAGAACTGGACGTCGCCGCTGCTATCAAGGTGTGGGAAATTGGTGCCTGGACCGTAGTTTGCCCGCCACCAGCTATCATGGAAGAAGTAGCCGCCATCGTGATATTCCATCGCGAAATTGATCTTGGTATCAGGATACCAGAAGGCCGAACCCTTTGGCTCGCTCGACTTAAAGACGGTCGGCGATTCGCGGAAGAAGATATGCCAGTAGCCCGGCAGCGATGGCTTATCGTATTGCCCCGAAGTGATGTAGAACGCTTTGATGAGCTGGCCGTTCTGGTAGAGCCGCAGCGTTTGCTCGATCAATGATACTACGATCACCTGACCGGAGTTCAGGCCATAGTTCTGCATCAAGCGCATATCGGCGGCATGAGGCTGATTGTAAGGCGTATTATCGCTATAGTCGGCCTCCATTGCTTTCAAATGCTGCATATCCGTATTGATGAGATCGATAGCGGCCATGTAGTCGTCCTGCGTCTGTGCAGTCTGCACGGCATAATCCGCGTCGGAGCCAATGCCCTGCTGATCGTACTCGTAATCCAGCCGATAAGAACCGCCATTATACGCATCGTGATAGACGTGGCTACCGCCCCAATTGGCGACCTCTTGATGGAATTGACTCAACAGGTAGTTCGTCTTGCCCTTGAGGAGGGGAAACTGAACCGAAGCGAGATCTTTGTCGATTTGCGCCGAGACTTTCAGGAAGTCGCTCAGCGATTGCGCCGCGTCGAGAGACGCCTGGTCAGCATCGAGGCTTTTCTTATAGGCGGTGACATCCATCCCATACTGGCTCATCTGCTGGAGGTAGCCGGTAAGCTCTCTGATCTTGGCTGCGCCCACATAGGGAATAGCCTGGGTCGAGAGGGCAACGGTTTCTAGCAATTGTGTATTGACCTGGTCGGTGATCTGAGTAAAATCTTCTGGATTACTGGCCTGACTGAAGAGATCCTGGTCATACTGTTCCTGCTGTTCAAGCGCGGTCGTATCCAGGTGCGAGGCTTTCAGTTGTGTGATAATCTGTTGCAATGAGCTTAATTTATCGTGTGCCGGACCCATCAAGCGCAGCGCCTCAATAGTGGTTTTGGCGTTATCACTAATCTGGATATAGTTTTTGGGATACTGGGCCTGGGCCATCAGGTTCTGGTCCTGGGCAAGCTGGTCGGCAAAGATTTTGGTCTCATTAAAGCCCTGCGCCTGCCTCTGAGCCAGAATGTTGCCCAGTGTTTGCAGATCGATGGTGGCCTGATAGTCGGATTGCTGCGTGCTTTGCGCTTCCAGCCCACGCACCTGTATGGTCAGCATGGCATAGCGTTGCGTCAGATTTGTATAATAGTCGGTTGCGGGCTGATTGGAAAAAATTGTAATAGGAGCATTAGTTCGGCTTAATGCTGTTGCCTGGCTCAGGATAGGTTGTAACATAGCAGCGGGAACGCCGATATCCCTGGCCTGTGCAAGCACTTGATCGAGTGCAGCTTTGTTCTGCTGCGCTTGCTGTTGCATTTGTTGCGTTTGTGGATCGCTGCCACACGCGCTTAAAAGCAACAGTAGCAGCAGAGCAATACTGATCGTGAGCAACCCTTTACGGGCGCGCTGTCTGGAAATGATGCGATTTGCCATTAGCCCCGGTGCCTCCTGATAATAAGTCCATTGGTCAAATTAAAGAGAGTATTCAGGCGCTCTTAAATGTATATAACACAGAAGTCTTCTCTAATTTAAGCGGTTTGTCGTCGTAATAGTAACATCATAAGAACTACTGGAACAAAAATAGGTAAAAATAATGATATAGTTTGGATAATGCCACTGGCGAATCTAAGGCTCTAGGGGCTTTATCTATCGTATTTTTCGCGCCCCTACAGTGCTCTGTTCGGTCCGCCAGGGCAGGAAGAGCAAGACATCCGTTCGCGCTATACCAACGCCTGTTCCAGGTCCGCGGTCAGGTCCTCCACGTCCTCGATGCCGACTGAGAGGCGCAACAGGGTGTCTGTCAGGCCGCGCGCCTCGCGGATCTCTCTGGGGATGGAGCCATGCGTCATGCTTACAGGATGGCAGACGAGCGATTCGATCCCTCCCAGACTCTCGGCAAAGGTAAAGATTTTGAGCCGGCGCACTACTTTATCTACATCGGCGGCGGTGCCTTTAAACTGAAATGAGACCATACCCCCGAAACCGCTCATCTGGCGTCTGGCTAGCTCATAATCGGGATGTGAGGGCAGGCCGGGATAGTAGACCTTCTCGACGCGTGGATGCTCCGCAAGGAAGCTGGCAATGGTGCGGGCATTCTCTTCGTGCTGGCGCATACGTACCGCCAGGGTTTTGATTCCCCGCAGCGTCAACCAGGCATCAAAGGGGCCAGGGACGCCGCCAGCCGCGTTCTGGAAAAATTTGACCGACTCGTATACCTCCTGGTTGTTCGTCACCAGCGCGCCGCCAATAACGTCGCTATGCCCGTTGATATATTTAGTGGTGCTATGGACCACAATATCAGCTCCCAGGTCCAATGGCTGCTGGAAATAAGGGCTGGCAAAGGTGTTATCTACGACGAGCAGTAAGTTATGGAGGTGGGCGATATCTGCGATGGCTTTGATGTCGATCAGCCGCAGCAGCGGATTGGTAGGGGTCTCCAGCCAGATCAGCTTACTATTGGGGCGAATCGCTTTTTCGTAATCGGCAATGTTGCTGGCCGTGACATACGATGTTGTGACGTTGTAGCGGCTCATCACCTTCTCAAAAATGCGGTAGCTGCCGCCATAAAGATCGTCGCAGGCAATCATATGCTCGCCTGTGCTCAACAGGCTGAGGATCGCATTCTCTGCCGCCATCCCCGAAGCAAACGCCAGGCCATATTTGCCGTTTTCCAGTGCCGCGATACACTCCTCCAGCGCGCTACGCGTGGGGTTGCCGGTGCGTGCATATTCAAACCCTTTATGTTCGCCCATGCCCGCCTGGGCAAAAGTGGACGTTTGAAAAATAGGAGTCATGATCGCGCCCGTCGAGGGATCAGGTTCCTGGCCTGCATGAATGGCCCTGGTTGAAAATTTCATCTACGATCTCCTTGAATGACCCATTTCGCAATGAGGGGTCTTCGTCTTTATATAAAAATGTATATTACCAAATTATGTTGGTAATGTGCTTGGATATGTCTCTACGGGTGCTCAAGCGCACGCCATTATTATGCTTCTGGCGCGTAAGAACTCACAAAAAAATTGTGAACTGCTGCATAGTAGAACGCCGCATGCTATTGGTAGGATACTACAGAGAGATGTTGCTGGCAACGGATCTAGCGTTTGTTCTGCGACGCCAATCTTAAAAAAGCAATCATCTCGTCTTATAACATCAGTATAGTAGGAGTACGGCAATGTTCAAACGCCCTGCTGCAATTATCATTTTAATCTGTCTTGCCCTGTTTGTGCTGGCGGGATGCGGCAATCCCGATAACGTTGGCGCATCAGGAAACCCCGGAACGGCAACGCTCACCCCTGCGCAAGCAACCCCCACTGCTCAGCCCACCAGCTCGCCGCCGGGCAATCCCGCGCAGGCGCCGTTTAGCGTGACCAGTATCGATATGGCTGTCAGCCCAGCCTCGATTGCCGGTATGGCCTGTGGCACCAGCATCAATGTAGTCTACACCGCCACATTTCATGCGCCCGCGAACAGCCCGGGCGGCACGGTCCAGTTTGTCTATACCACCAACAACGGGCGTTCTACGCCGCGAGCCAGCATCGCCTTCGCTCCTGGCGAGACGGTGAAGACCTACGCCTTTAGCTGGTCAGGAACGCTCTATCCTGATAACGTCAATCCTGGTCTGGGCGGCGTAGTTACCAACGCTCCTAATGCTGTGAGTTCGCCGACGGTCAAACCGACCGGTACCTGCGCGCTCGCGGCTCCATTCCAGGTCACCAGCATTGATCTGGCTGTGACCCCATCGTCAATAGCGGGCAGCGCCTGTAACAGTTCTATTACTCTAAATTATACCGTTACCTTTCATATCGCACCCTACAGCCCGGGCGGCATGATCCAGTTCGCTTATAGCACCAACAATGGACGCTCTCAGACCAATGCCAGCACGGTTGTTGATCCTACCGCGACCACGAAGACCTTTACCTTTACCACGTCGGGAACGCTTTATCCCGATCATACCTTCCCAGGCGTGGCGATTGTGATGGTGACAAGCCCCAATAATCTCATTTCCTCGGGCGTTTCTCCCAGTGGGGCATGCAGTTAAATATAGCCAGCAGGGCTTGCCCCTGCCCTGCTGGCTATGTATGTTGTACAATTTGGATTAAGAAACCCTTTGGCTCAGCAAAACGTTGTAATGTATAAGCCTGGTAAAAGTTATCGATGCAGAATGGGCAAACAAGGATCAACCGCATGAGTACGCCAGACATATCACCGGAGGAGTTACCAAACCATCCAGCCCCTGCAAGGCGACAACCCTTGATAGGAGTCTTGCTGATCCACGGATTAAATGGCAGCAGGCACGATATGAGGGAACTGGCTGAGCTACTGCGCTCACATGGCATGGTTGCGGAGAATATTTTATTGCCCGGTCATGGTACGCAGGTGCGTGATATGTTGCCTCTGGGCTGGGCCGAATGGTCGGGCGCGGTACGCGATGAGCTGTATACCCTGCGCAAGCAATGCGATATGGTATTTCTGGTGGGTCATTCACTGGGAGGCGCTCTTTGCCTGCATACTGCGGCGCATGAAAAGGTTGATGGGATTATCACTATGTGCGCTCCCTTGCACATGTACCCCTGGACGCGCCCGCTGGTACGCCTCGCCCGACGCCTGACCCCGATGCTGCCGACCCTGCGCGAAGATGTGCGCGACCCGGAGGCCCGGCGTCTCTATACGCGCGATGTCTACCGCTGGACGCCGATGGCTCCCGTAGAGAGCATGCTGCGCTATCTGCCCAGGCTGCGAGAAGAGTTGCCCGTAATTACCGCCCCGGCGCTGATCATGGTTTCAAGTCACGACCATGTTGTACCACCACGGGACGGGCGAGAGATTTATCGTCTGATTGGTTCACAGGAAAAATATCTTGTCACCTTCCATCGCTCCTACCATGTTATCATGAAAGATCATGATCGCAAGGAGGTTTTGGAAAAAACGCTGGCTTTTATTCTGCGTCACGCCGACAAGGGTTCACAAAAGGCTACTCAGGCCGATCAATCAGCCTGAAAAATGAGTAGACTCTTTTCCTTGTGAGTCTGGTTATTTTCATGTATATTGACACAGCTAACAGGTTTCATGGAGTTAAAAAGTTTTGACGCGACAGGTAATTAGCCCACCAGAGCGACCGCAAGAGCGTGTTAATGCAGAACGGGAGATGCCAGGTTCCCACAAAGGTATTGTCTCCCTCTTAGGAATTGTTGGTGTGCTCCTGCTCCTTTTTATTGGTCTGGTGATCCATAATTTGCCCCAGGCGGTGCAACCACAACGTGCATCTGCGAGTGCTGCGCATGGCAGCCAATCGCAGGTAGATGCTCAAGATACTCCGTCGTCTTTGCAGTCTCCAGGCAGCAGCTTTACCGCTCCGCTTCAATTGCCATCAGGGCGTGACCTGCTCTATGAACAGGGAAATAATATTTACCTTGTCTCCGCGACAGGTGGGACTCCGCAATTACTCTCAACGCCAGGATATGTCTACAATCGGGCGGTTCCTCCTATCATAACGCCGGACGGTCAGTTGCTCTATAGCGGCGACGGCATATGGATGACCGCAATCTTTGACGGCACACCCAAACAGATTGCCTCACTCTTCCCGAATCAGGTGATTACTTCGATGGTGCTTAGTAGTGATGGAACAACTATCGCCTGGAGCACCGAACCGGCGGATGGCAATGGCTCGATTGCTATCTATGCAGGTCCGCTCAGTGGAGCCTCCCTGGCCTATCTCCAGTCGTCAACGGATTGCCCTTGTTTTCGCATCTTCTCTTTTCTCAATGGACCAGGCGAAAAGGGCGATACGACGCTGATGCTAACCGATGATCGCGGCGATCATCATGAGGTGCAGTATGGCTTGTGGACGTTGGACCTGACAAAAGTCCCTGAAGGTGGGCCACAGTTGTTGCTGGATGAGGACCCGCAGCAGGGGCCGCTGGAACTTGCGCCCTCCGCCAATACTCTCCTCTATTCCAGCTACGAAGGAATCGTACCCTCTCCAAACGATGGGAGCGTGCCGCCAGATGTTGATGCCTTAACCTATGCTAATAGCCTCGATATGACGACGATCAACGAGAAACCATTGAGTCTAGGCTCATCGCATGTGATCCTGCCAGAGCAACACTCCCTGAGCAATAGCGCGGAATACCACTGGGTAACTACGCCGCTCTTCTCATTGGATGGGCATACACTTGTCTATATCGTGTTCTCCAACGATGCCGATGCGCCTTTTACCCGCCATAGCGCCATCTACTCTGTGCAGATTAGCGGCTCTGGCTCACAGCTAGCGCCCTCCAGGCCTGAATTGCTGGCAACATCAACATCTCAATATGTCGAGTTGGGGGCCTGGTTCGACGACCACACCCTGACGTTCTATGCTGACAATACGCTGTATGCCATCGATCTTCATACCGGCGCGACCGCAACGATCATGCAGACCAAAGCGTACGCTCATATCGTTGCCGTCGTGGCCCATAGCTCTCAATAAAGCCTTGTGGAAGGATTATTCCATTTAAAAAAGTGTAGGGAGGCACCTGGATGAGTAAGCCGGGGAAGCGTTTTTCTGTTCTCGCACCGCTCTTCTCCTTTCTTTTAGGGCGCCAAGCACAAAGCTCTACCGTACCATCAGAGCAAGCAAAGCGGCTTTTACCTGTTCCAACTGGTCTGCTCGCTAATAATAGGGATGCCTGGCATCTTCACTGGGTCAAACAGGGGCAGCCGTGGCGCTGGGAACCGGAGATTAGTGCGCAACGCCAGCAAGAATTGAACAAACGACGTGCTATTGTGCCTGATATCAAAAAAGGAATTTACCCCTTCAGAGGAGTTAAGTTGAGCCGGGCGGATGTCGAATGGTTGCTGGCGACGCATGAAGATGGACTCGGACCGGTTGATTGGAACGATGAGAGCCAGCGTGACCGGCTCGGCCTCGATCTGCGCGGCGCCGATTTGCGCGAAGTGAATCTTCGCGGCTTGCCAATGGCTTGCATGCTTGGCTCTCTCCGCTGGGATGATTGGAAGGTCGCGACTGTAGCGCAGCGCGATATGGCTGCGATCCATCTGGAGGGCGCGACGCTCAGAGAGACTCACCTGGAGCGGGCGCGGCTCAACGGAGCCTATTTAGCGGGTGCGAGCTTTAGAAATGCCTACCTGGAGGATATCCATCTGCTCCAGGCTCACCTGGAGGGGGCAGACTTTTTCAGGGCGCATCTGGAGTCGGCAAGTCTCAGGGAAGCCTATTTACAGGGGGCTGATCTGCGCCTCGTCTACTTCGATCATGCCTCCAGCCTCGACAATATGGTGCTGGGTGATGAGAAATTCGGTTTTATCTCAATGGTCGATGTGCATTGGGGCGATGTCAACCTCTCCGTGATAAACTGGGCCTCGCTCAAGATGCTGGGCAATGAGAGTGTCGCGCGGCACAAAAAGAGCAGGCGAGGCAGGGTAAAAGGAGCAGGGGAGCGCATTGAGGAATATCAAGTAGCGGTTCGGGCCAATCGTCAACTGGCGGTGGTGCTGGAGAATCAGGGATTGAGCGAGGATGCGGCCCGTTTTGCCTATCGAGCGCAGTTTTTGCAAAGAAAGGTGTTGTGGAAGCAGCGTGAATTTGGCAAATGGTTCTTCTCGCTGTTGCTGGCTCTGCTGGCGGGCTATGGCTATCGCATGTGGCGCATTATCGCGGCCTACCTCATCATTGTCTCCCTGTGCGCCCTGGCATACTTCCTCCTGGGCTTCTACTATGCGCCCCACCTGCCTTTACAGGTCGCATTTCTGGAGAGCATTACCGCCTTTCATGGACGCGTCTTCTCCGGCTTATTTGCCTCAAACACTCCTCAAATCTGGGTCACAGCCTTTGAAGCCATAGCCGGACTGGTTATCGAAGGAGTTTTTATCGCTATGTTGACGCAACGGTTTTTTGGGAAGTAGGTGACAGAGAAAAGGGAAATTTTCTATTTCAGAAATCTATTATTCAAACTTAGCTTCATCCATAAGGGAATTTTGCGCCAACGTTACTTTTTTCAAGGCCGCTTTGAAGATCAGCATTGTTTTGGCTTGCTCAAAGATGAGCGGCTTAAAAGCTGTTAGTCTCGGCGTCATTAACCCTCCAGGCTGGGTAGGAATGCTGTTTATGTGATAGGATTTAGTAGATGGGGAGATATATGTAAAAAGAAATTTTAGGAGAAAAAATTACTATTTAAGCTTTACGGAAAAGTTAGGCAGAGTAGACGACGCCTACTCAGAAACATATTAGTCGATACTTGGCACAACCAGCCTTTTTCGTGCTCCAAAAGCCAATACGCTTCTGCGGGAAGTTTGTCACGAGATAGAGACAGGTAGCGGAGGAAAGCCATGATGAACAAATATATTAGCAAGCTTTTCGGCATACTATTTCAGAGCCAGCAAACCCAGCAGATCGTTTCTGTTCCAACGCAGTACTTGCCGTCATCTCCTGAAGAATGGTATCAGCATTGGCAGGAACTAGGCCAATCCTGGCGTACAGAACCTGAGATCGATACGAATCGTCAGAAGGAACTGACTAAGTGCCGTGCCATTGTGCCTGATATCGAAAAAGGCATCTACCCTTTCAAAGGGATGAAATTAAGCCGGGCGGATGTCGAATGGTTGTTGGCAACGCATGAGAATGGACACGGACCAGTGAATTGGAGCGATGAGAATCAGCGAGAACGCGAAGGGTTGGATCTGCGAGGGGCTAATCTGTGTCAGATGGATTTGCATGGGCTACCATTAGCAGGCTTACGGGGCGGACTAAGTGGAATAGAGTGGGCCAGAGCACCTCAGGAACAACGAAACATGGCAAAGCTGCATCTGGAAAGTGCTAATCTTGCTGATGCTCATTTGGAGAATGCTTACCTTGCTGGCGTCCATTTAGAGAAAGCTAATTTATTTAGATCTCACCTGGAGAAAGCCGACTTGCATACTGCTTGCTTAGAGGGCACTTTCCTTACCGAAGCACATCTAGAAGGAGCTTCCTTACGAGGAGCTTTCTGTGATGCTGCAACTATTCTCAGTCGTATCTTTCTAGAAAGTAAAGAATGTGGCTCTGCTTTTTTATCCGACGTTCGTTGGGACAATACAAATCTCTCTCTAGTGGATTGGACACATGTCAAAATACTCGGCGATGAGCAAGAGGCTTATCAGCCGTTGACATGGTTTGGCTTAACAAAGGACAAAGATGAATGGCTTAGAGGGTATCGAAGAGCCGTTCGGGCCAATTATCAGCTTTCATTCGCACTTCAAAGTGAAGGGTTGAATGAGGATATGGCCCGTTTTGCCTATCGGCGCCATGTTCTTCAGCGAAAGGTTTTCTGGAAACAGCACTATTTTGGAAAATGGAGCTTTTCTATGTTCCTTGCTCTACTCACAGGATACGGCTATCGCATGTGGCGCATTATTGTTGCTTATATAGTTATCGTCTCATTCTGTGCAATAGCCTACTTTGTGCTAGGTATGTACTATGAGCCTCATTTGTCATTTCTTGATGCAGTGTTGATAAGCATTACAGCTTTCCACGGAAGAGTTTTTTCTGAGCCTTTTCTTCATCCTGGCTCGCCCCAACTTTGGGTCACAGCCTTTGAAGCTATAGCCGGGCTGGTAATTGAAGGCGTCTTTATTGCGATGCTGACGCAACGCTTTTTTGGGAAGTAAGCTGGATAGCAAACATCATCATTGCTCACCTCGGAAAGAAGGGAAACGGACAAACATGGCCGAACGTACTCTGACATTACATGAACTAAATCGCAGCACCCTGGCGCGCCAGATGCTTTTAGAGCGGACATCTCTGCCAACTCTTGCCGCGATGAGACAGCTCATCGCGCTTCAGGCTCAACTGCCTAACTCACCTTATATCGGTCTATGGACGCGTTTGCGCTCCTATGAACGCTCTGAACTGGTCCGCATGGTGGAAGACAGACAGGCGGTGAGGGCAACGATGATGCGCGCTACGCTACAACTGATGGCGGCGGAGGATTACGCTCTTTTGCGTTCCGCTCTTCAACCGGCACTGACTCGCTCCCTGTCCGCCTTTTTTGGCAAGCAGGTGCAGCAGTTGCCCATTGACCGATTTGTGGATGCGGCCCGCGTATATATCCAGGAGCAGCCACGCACGTTCGTCGAGATCCGCGCTAAGCTAGCCGAGCTATTCCCTGACGTTGATCCAGCCCTCTTAGCCTATGCTGTGCGCATGCATCTGCCGCTTGTTCAGGTTCCCCCTGGCGGCCTCTGGGATTTTACCGGCAGCCCCGCCATGACCCTTGCTCTCACCTGGCTGGAGCGACCGCTTGCTGATGCTGAAGAGGGCCTGCACAGCCTCATCTTGCGTTATCTGGCGACATACGGACCGGCAACTGTCAAAGATCTGCAAACTTGGTCAGGGCTTACCGGCCTGAAGGACGTCGTGAAAGCATACAAGCCAGCGTTGCGCACGTTCCGCGACGAGCAGGGCAACGAACTACTTGATCTTATCGACGCTCCTTTGCCTGAAGCCTCGCTCCCTGTTCCTCCTCGCTTTCTCCCGGAGTTTGACAATCTGCTGCTCGCCCACGCCGACCGCAGGCGCATCATCGCCGACGAATACCGCTCCTCCGTTTTCCTCACGGTTGGTCGCGTGCGGGCAACATTCCTGATCGACGGCTTTGTAAATGGAACGTGGAAGACCGAGCAGACACGAAAAACGGCCAGATTGCTGCTAGAGCCGTTTCAGCCGCTCGCAACCACAATTCGCGCTGCACTGATCGAGGAGGGAGAGCGCCTGCTTCGCTGGTTTTACTATGAAGCGGAGACGTTCGAGATTCAGGTTGTTGAAGCGTGAATGGGGGAAAATTGGATTCATAGCAGAGCTTCACTCCTTCGTGTCCCTGAGCAGCGACCATCCCCATACAAGCAAATAGGCCAGTACAAACCCGAGCGCGTCGAAGCCGAGATCGCGCCCATCGCCATAGCTGGGCATTCTCCATGTGCTGAGAGCCTGAAAAGACTCTTCGCCCAGCGATCCCAGGAGCATCATGAGCAGGTAGAGCAGCGGGGCTCGACGTAATCGCGCGATTGAGCAGAGTACCAGTAAGCCCGCCAGCAAAAAGAGGGTGGTATGTCCAATAGCGTGTTCGCGCGCTGTAACAAAAACGCAGTCGAAAATATATCCGAAAGGCGGCCAGACCTCGCTTAACCAGTCAAAAGGGAAGAGTACCAGGCCCGCTGCCAGAAGAGCTAGCCAGAGCGAATATGGCTGTATGGCTCTCATAACTCGCTGATGCATTTTCATCCAGATAATCCTTCGCTATAACTACAATGTTTCCTTATACAAACCCGGTACCTCTCTCCAAGAGGCGCTTCTGAGGTTCGCACATGTGCGCTCCGGCACGACGGTGATGAAAAATATTACCAATATAACTATAACCACTATGGTTATAATAACATGTAAAATCAGCACTGTCAACAGCTCTGCATACGACAGATGGCTCATTGACGATGCAAGGAAAAGAAGATAAACTGGTTCAGGGTGGTTATAGCCGCTCTGGATATACTTTCTACTAACCCGGACTCCAGAGTAAAGGATGGTGTATGAAATCAGCAGAGAATCCCGAAGAGATGTTGCCACTCTCGCCGGCGGTGTTTCACATCCTGCTGGCTCTGGTTGATGGCGAACGGCATGGGTATAGCATCATGCAGCAGATCGCCGAGCAGACTGCCGGCACGTTGCGCATCGGACCAACCACGCTCTACCGCTCAATCAAACAGATGCTGGCAGGCGGGCTGATCACCGAGGTTGAAGAGCGCCCGGACCCCGCATTGGACGATGAACGCCGGCGCTATTATCGGATAACGAACTTTGGGAAGCTCGTTGCCAGCGCCGAAGCGCGCCGTCTGGAGCAGGCGTTGAACGTGGCACGGCACAAAGCTCTGCTGGCCCCACATACTGATGGAGGATGAATCGATGCGCCATCGCCTCCCCTGGGTTATTGCTTGTTCGCTGTTACTCTATCGCTGGTTGCTGGCCCTGACCCCGGGCGAGTTTGCGGATGAGTATACTGAACCAACTCTGCAAGTTTTCCATCAGTGTTGTCGCGACGCTTACCGTGAGCGAGGCACATGGGGGGTGCTGCGCTTATGGCTGCCGACTTTCATTGATGCGCTCCACGGCATCGTGGCTGAGCAGGGGATTACCCTCAAACAAGGCGTCCGTTCGCATCTGACCTGGCTGGTTGTGCTGGCTTTAAGCTGCGTACTCTTTCCTTTCTCCTGGCTCAGCAAAGCGTGGGAGCCGTTTGGCTATATCTTCAATCTCATCTTCTCCACGCCACAAGCTTATATCGCTGGACATGTTGTACTGTTCTGTTTAGCAGGGATAATTGTGCTGCTATTCATGCCCGCTCTGCGTAAGCGTGCGCGACTCTACATTCTCTGCCTGATGCTTGGCGCGTTTACTGAAGAGGTCATTCAGATACTCTTCAACGCCCATCCGGGCTTACACAAAGATGCGCGCAATCTACTGCTGGACCTGTGCGGCATTTTGCTTGCTCTCCTGGTATTACGTTTATTGAAGGGTAAGCATTTTTTAGAAAAGAGCATGAGTGATGCAACTTTATAGAAAGGAACAGGTAAAAGAAAAAGATAAGAATTCTATAGCTGGATAAAAAAGCAAAAGTAAGGACGCGATTATGTTAGATCCATCCAGTTTTCTGTATGACCAGAAGGCCCCGGTTGTTCTCACGGTACTTTCAGAGCGCGTCCAGGATGAGGCGATCATTCAGGACGTATCATATGCCAGCCCTCAGGGTGGCAAGGTATCGGGCTATCTCGTTGTTGCTCGCGAGTCAAAACCCCGGGCAGGCTTGATCTTTGGGCATTGGGGCGAGGGGAATCGAGCGGAATTTGTGGAGGAGGCCGTTATTCTTACTCGCCTGGGCTTTGTCTCACTCTGCCTGGATGCTCCCTTTCGGCGACCGGAGGAATATGAGCCACAGCTTGCAGAACCCCAGCAAGGCGATTTGCAGTGGATTATGGACGTGCGCCGGGGAGTCGATTTGTTGTTGGAGCACTTTGCGCTTTCACCTGATGCCCTGGGCTACGTTGGTCATAGTTATGGCGCGACCTTTGGCGGAGCAATTGCGGGAATTGAACGCAGAATCAAGGCATATGTGCTGATGGCAGGATGGTATTCCCTTTCGGATCTCATGCGAACGTCCTCTCATCCGTTGATTGAGAGGGATCGCAACGAGACTCCACCGGAAGAGTTCCAGGCATATTTGACCGCGATGGCTCCCCTCGATGCCTGCCATTATATTGGCAATGCTGCGCCCGCGCATCTCTTCTTTCAGTTTGCCCGCAATGACGACTTTGTTCCCGTGAAGGACGCAGAGCGTTACTTCGAGTTAGCGAGCGAGCCAAAGAAGATTGCCTGGTATGATAATTGTGGACATGAGCTTAGTGCTCAGGCTCGCCTTGATCGCGCCATCTTCCTCTGTCAGCAGCTTGGATTGGCTCCCCCTCATCAGGAGATCTTGAAGCTGCTGGAGAGCGTACCCTCTCTAGTTCCACTTGCGGGCTGGGCTGATGAGTAAAGATATTCCCTCAGGCGAGCAAAGAGGGATGTCGGAGATTCTGGAAAAGATAAAAGGAGATTTTCTTATGAATACCTGGTTAAAGCAAGTGCAGGCGGTCCTCTCTACCACGCCGGAGCGATGGCAGCGACTGGTCAGTACGCTGCCCGTTGATCTGCTGACACGTCCGCCAGCCGACGGAGAGTGGTCGGCGCTCAATTGCTTGCAGCATTTACTGGTCGCGGAACAGCAGGTCTTTCCCGTCCGCTTTCGCGCTTTTCTGACGGGACAGGATTTTAGCGATTTCGATCCAGACCAGCCTCACACAGACCTTGATGCGCAAACTCCTGAACAACTTGCCGCCACGTTCGCACAATATCGCCAGGAAAGCCTTACCCTGTTCAAGCAGGTCAAGGATGACGATCTGGCGCGGACCGTACAGCATCCCAAACTGGGTACAGTCACGCTAACACAGATGCTGCATACGTGGGCAGGTCACGACCTGATGCATACCGTCCAGGCAGAACGCGCGCTGATGCAACCCTTCATGCTCGGTTGTGGTCCCTGGCGTGCCTTCTTTCGGGATCATGAGATAGAAAAAGAGAATAAATGAGAGATGATACTATTGACGCCAGATTGCGTGATGAAATCATCTCAAAATTGGTCGAGAAACTGCGCGATCATTACATCTTCCCGGATGGTGCGCTGGAAATGGCGCAGATGGTACAACGGCGACAGGAAGCAAATGAGTATGCTCACCTGACGAGCGGGACGGAGTTCTGTCTCCTGCTGACAACACAGCTCCAGGAGATCCGCGCACCGGGACCAACTGGGAAGGATGTGGGGTCACGCCCGATATCCAGGTACCGCATGAGCAGGCCCTCCGTGTAGCTCATATCGCGGCGCTCAAACATCTGCAAAATACCATCAATACATATCCGGCTGCGATCCAGAGCAGCCTGGCAGAAGAAGTCCAGGTCGCCCTCGCGCAATACGAACAGGGTGAAGAAGAGGTTCACTTAGAAAGTACCAATCATGAAAGAAGCGATTGATTCGCTTGCTATATTGTGGAGAAATGAGAAAGTCGAGGACATATGACCAGCCTGAAGCCATCAGAAAATCCGGCCAGCACCTTTGAAGCACTCAGCGCCTTCGCCGGGCGAGATCAACTTGAACCGCCCGAAACCTATCGAGAAGCACTTGAAGCTGTTGTCGAAGTATTGCCTCAGCCTGGTAGTCTGCTACATCTCCCTGATCTGCCGACCTTGATCATTCCTGACCTGCATGCTCGCCGGGAGATGCTGCTGGCTGTTCTCAAGATGCATATTGCAGAAGGTTCTCTGGCTGGCGAGCAGGTTTTCGCACTTTTGGAGCGGGGTCATATCAATGTCGTGTGCCTGGGCGACATCGTGCATTCGGAAGAACGCTCCCATTGGGTTATCAACCTGGATGGGGAGTGGACCCAGGAATTATTGGAAAAAGAAATTGTGCGTTCGCTGGGGGCGGGAGCCATGATCATGTATCTCAAGCTCCAATTTCCCGAGCACTTCCATTGCTTGCGGGGAAATCACGACGATATCACCGAAGAATTTGGGTCATACAGAAAGTTCGTTGGGGTACGGCGGGATGAGCAGGACGAACTCGTCTTCGTTGATGGCCGTCCGGTCTTAACCGGCGACAAAGGGGAACCAGAGATCGTCAGAGAATGGGTGCTCGCCAGAGAAGGGTGGGGACAGGATTTTTTAGATGCCTGGGCACAGTTTGAGCGGGCGCTCCCCTTGTTGGCTCAAGGGGCTTATTATGTGATGAGCCATACACTTCCCAGCATTCCTATCTCTGAAGCCGCTCTTGGCGATCCCGACAAACGGCGGGAAATCTCCTTAGAATTGACCTCAAATAGAAAAATCAACCGTGAAGCAATCGAGTGTACTCTTGACAGTCTGGGCTTGAAAAACCGTGTCCAGCGCTGGTTTTACGGACATACTCCTGTTCCCCCAGAGAAAAACGGCGGGAAGTATGAAGAAGATCTTGATGGTCTCGTGATCCGCCTCAATAACCGGAAGCAATATGTTCTTGCCTATGTACCGCAATCAGGTGATGAGCGGCGTTTTGTGCCTACGAAAGATGTCTATATCAAATCACCCGAGGAAGAGCATTTTCATATATGATGGCGCTTTCGATGCTATGGATGCTTGTAAAGAGAGGAGTTCCGACAAAAGATTGATTTTAAGAAAAACCCTTGATGGTCATGGGGGAATAACCACTGGACAAATCTCGTCTCTACAATTGATTCCAGGCCGCCAGTTTGCGCTTGCCATTTTGACCAATGGAAGCAGAGGAGGCGCGCTAATAGCCGAACTGATGCCGTGGCTGCGTCAGCAAATTCTTGGAATTGTAGAGGCTCCGCCGACATTTCTGGCGCTGACAAGGGAAGAGCTAGCTGCTTATGAAGGGATGCACGACTCGTCGTTGAGCAGGACGGAGGTGCGCCTCGTGGACGAAGGACTGGTGATCATTTCCCAATTCAAGGGAGGCTATCCTACCAGGGAGACGCCCGGTGGCCCTCTGCAGCCTCCTCGAAGAATTGCTTTCTGTGAGAAAGATCGCGCCGTGATTCTTGATCCGCCGTGGAAAGGGAGCCAACTCACATTTATACGCAAGCCTGATGGCACGGTTGGCTATCTTCAGGCCAGTCGTCTTCTGCATAAACTTTGAAGAAAAGCTGCTAAATTACATGAGATGGGCTGATGCGAGCCGGGAAGCGCATCCCCGGCCCGCGCCAGTCGAGAATGTCCCTAGTCGTCCCCGCCATCGCCCTTGCAGCCAGGTAAGCTGAAGCTGCCGATGCGCGTCTGCCAGCCACGCGCTGAAGTCACCTGATAGTACTGGTTGACATACCAGAAGGTGCAGTCGTCGGTGGGATCAACGGTCATATCCGTATAGTCGCCCCAGCGATTGCTCACCGTTTGCGATCCTGAGCCGTTGATCAGCACGGCCTCGCCCAGGGTCATTTGTCCCCGCGGGTCGCGCCGCAGCCGCCCGGTGACACGAATGCCTGGAAAGACGTTTGTGCCGTTGGAGACGCTATAGCCCAGAGCGATGTCGCCTTTCCTATCCATAGCAACGCTCCCCATCCAGCGATTGACGCCGTCATTGGGGGCATAGGTGCCTTGCTGGAAGAGGAAGATCCGGCTGCCATCCCTGTCATCATTGCCGTCGTTATTCCTGCGGATCTCATACCAGCGGACGCCAGCCACGCCGGGGCTGGCCTGGACCGACTGATTCGTCACCCACGTCTCGAAATCCCCGAAGTTGCGGTACGCTAGCCGGAAGGTAGGACGTTGCCGGTAGGAGAGAACGTCAATCTTGTTCGTAGTGCCCGGCTGCGGGATGCAAGTACGGCTCCCCGGGGCGCCGCATGGAAAGATTGAGTCAAACGGGGCCACAGGGAGCTGTGTTGCCAGGCCGAAGGAAGCCTTCGGATTCTTGCCCCACTTCAACGAGAACTGGAAAACGTTCAGCGCATCGAATGGCGCGTTATATTGGGCACCCTTGTTCATAGTCCCGACGAATAGCTCTGAGCTGTCCTCGGGTGGCAGACGAAAGCCGTCAATATCGCCTGGGAGCAGGCCATCACCTGTCAGGAAGGGGGTGTTGCCTGGAGGAAGCAGGAACTTCACCGCGCGCGCCGTCGGGTCGCCCTCCAGCATCTTATCGCGCTCCAGCCCATAAGCGCCAATGCCGGCGAACGAATTATCAGGTGCAAACTCACGCGTGGCGAGGAAGTAAGCGTTGCTCCAGATCCCATACTTGGGATAGTCTGGGAAGTTCACCCCGGTGCTGAAGGCGTAACGGAAATAGGCGCCCGTGGGGTCACTGGTCTGGGAGACTGCGACGCAGTTGTAGAATATGGGTCCGCGAGTGGTGAACTGAGTGAGTATCCATCGATCTGCGAACTTGTCGTAGAGTACGACTGGATCGCCCGACAGATCGGTGCAGTCGTTGATCGCGAAGCCGCTCCAGAGATTACCAAGTGGCACCGGACCAAGCAACCTGGTACCCGTCTTAGAGTATACCGCGAACGTCAGATTCACCATCTCAACGAAGAATTTCCGGCCAACCGCGCCGTTCGGGTCAGGCGGCGAGACCTGGAAGCCAAATAAGTTCGCATTGTCCTGGTTGGACAACCCTTCAAAGGTGAGCGACGGACCGGAGATGCCAGGAGAAGTCTGGGGTCCAGGAGCTGTCTGAACCGCTCCATCGCCAGTGAATCCGGTATCGGTAGGGATCACCCCATCGTCCTCATTCTCACCTGGTATGCCCAGTAGCAGATTGCTAGAGGGTAATTGTGCCAGGTCGCGCAGGGGACGCGACGTATCAGCCGCCGCTGCTGTTGTGACCGTTGCATCCGACGCCGCTAGCGCAACTAATGGTGCCGCATGTGCAGTATGTGTTGATGATGGCACTGATGCCAGCAGCGCGGCTACCGAGAGCAGGACAGAAACCAGACTCAACACAATTTGTCTCGACCGTTTGGTTTTCATCCAGAGCGACATGTGTAACTTCCTTTCTATTCCGCCCGCCAACGCTGCTACGCGCTACCTTCGTCAGGCGGGAGGGTAGGTAGTCCTTGTTTCAAAGAAACGCAGTGCATGATCCATGAACGGAAGCCAGGTAGATTGGCAGTCAGGCGTCACAGATTATGTAGGGACGAAACCTACATCAAGGTCAAGAATGATCTCCCATGAGCTGCCTGTTTTCTGCCAGGAAATGCGCAAGATATTCTCAGCTCCTTACTGAGAATACTGGGCCCTTTGAATACACTTTTGATAGGTTAGCAGGTGGGAAGATATGCTATGGCTTAGCATCTGTTCGATCCAAAAAATACGGTAAATCCTCAAAAGTAAGTATAACTGAGATTTCTGGAGAATGCTACCTTTTTGAGCAATACATTATGCAGCAAAGTCGAAGGTGAGGAAGAAGTGATACAGGCGAATATCTTGATTACAGAAATGGCGACGGTGGCAGGATTCGTAGAAGATGAAATTATTGACGGGGCTGGGATTGCAAAGCTTGAGCTGATCAGAGGAAGATAACCTTCTGGCAGCCTGTAAAGCTTGCATCGCTCGAACCTTTTTCCTTGATGATTCACGACTCTGGGGAATAGCTAGCATCTCCTGATTAATCGTCTCTACGATCTGTGCTACCTCGCCATACAGAACATATCCTAGAATTCCCGCATCAGTTACAGCTTGCGCGTACTTCCAATTTCCATCAAGGAAGCGAACGATGCCATTTGTAATATACTCGGGAACGAGGCGCCTATGCTTATCCTCTCTTGCTTTGTCAACAATGAGCTTACACTCCCATGTGAAGTAAATTTCATCCTCATTATTCCACTTCATATCCCATATCTTGATGTCCAATTTCACCGCTTTTGTTGGTGATACTTTGCCTAGCATCATTTCAGGAGTGTAAATGGGCCGCTGCGTTTCTGCATGCAGAAGGGATTTGTACCTGCGAGTGAGTAGATTCATACATCTTTCCATATTAATTGTAAATGTATCTTCTTCCCAACTGCTACTCACAGTATTGTTCTGCCTCAGGGTAAGATAAGCTGCTACTGTTGTCTCCAAAACTTCCTGAAGAAAGCCAGACCATTTCTCGGGACTAACAAATATATCAGACATATCAACATCTAAAGACTGTTGATCTAGTAGATACTGGTCTAGCAGACTCAATGAACTGCTCCCGCTGCTGCTCTTTTCGAGCGGCTTAATATCTGAGCAACAAAGCTCCCAGCATCAGCATAAGCTTGAGAGCGCGTCCAGAGGCGCCGTTCACGCGGTCGTATAACATAGAAGCGCGGCCCATCGTAAATACGCACATGCCGACGCGTGTACAGCGTCGAGGCTTGACGCTCCCACAAACGACGATCTAGCTTAGAGAGCAAATCGTATAATTCCTTTGAGTTACTTATAGGGCGCACAGCTTGCGCATCAGCCGTTTGCACTAGCTCAAATTCTATCACGCTTAAAGGTGCGTCATCCTGGTAGACTCTAGCATTTAATGTCTGATTTTGATAGCGCAGGCACGACGTAGCAACTTCAATAAATGCCTGTGCATACTCTTCAAGCATAGGAGTCTCTGGAGGTCGCACAGGTCTAGCTTTCGCGTCGTTGGTATGGCGTGTCTTGCGTTTTGACCACTCAAAAAACTTTATTTCATATTCTACCATATCGTGTACCAATTGCTGTTCCATTGGAGTTAAATCATATATATCAAACACCAATTCGTCAATCCGCT